>ERZ860322.161-NODE-161-length-53040-cov-6.215910_pt1 | contig 53040 bp, 43 predicted proteins | sample MGYA00509979_ERZ860322 | MGnify/ENA primary metagenome ERZ860322 (study PRJEB30046, sample SAMN00715217) | human gut metagenome | study: EMG produced TPA metagenomics assembly of the A metagenome-wide association study of gut microbiota in type 2...
CCAGCCGATGTTGATGACCATGTCGACCTCGTCCGCGCCGTTCTGGACCGCGTCGAGCGCTTCGAGGCACTTGGCCTTCGTCGTGTCGTAGCCGTTCGGGAAGCCGATGACGGTGCAGATGGGCAGCTTGTCCCCGACGTAGTCCTTCGCCTGCTTCACATAGGAAGCGGGGATGCAGACGGACGCGGTATGATACTTCATGCCGTCGTCGCAGATGGCCTTGATCTCGGCCCACGTCGCCGTCTGGGCGAGGAGGGTGTGATCGACTTTACTGAGAATCTCGTTCAGTTCCATGGAGAAGTTCCACCTTTCTATGTTCATTGATATAATCCTGATAGCATTTATGGCACATGGCGATATAACTGTCGTTGCCGCCCAGGAAGACCTGATCGCCCTCGGTGACGACATAGCCGTCGGGGCTGATGCGGGCGTTCGTGGTCGCCTTGCGGCCGCAGTCGCAGATGGTTTTGATCTCGGTAATGGAGTCGGCCAGCTCAAACAGCCTCCGGCTGCCGGGGACCAGCTTTGTCTGGAAATCTGTCCGCAATCCAAAGCACAAAACAGGCAGATTTTCACGATCGACCAGTTCACGCAGTTGGTCGATCTGCTCACCGGTCAGGAACTGACACTCATCGACAATGATCACATCCGCCTTACCGTGCGCGGCATAGCGCTCCCGCAAATCGCACTCCGGTCCGATTGCCTCGCACTGCGCCGTCAGTCCAATGCGCGATCGCAGGGTGAACTCTCCGTCGCGCCGGTCGGCAGCCGGCTTGATCAGCCAAACGCGCATGCCGCGCTCTTCGTAGTTATATTTGGTAATGAGCGCTGTTGCCGTTTTGCTCGAGCCCATTGCGCCGTATTTAAAGTACAGCTTTGCCATATCCTCATCCCTTCTTTTATGGGGTTTTGGTTATTATACCAAATCTTTTCCCCATTTGGAAGGGGCATTTCACGTTTTTCGTTATCATCGTCATTGCGGTGATAGGCGCAGCCTATGCCATGCTTCTGTCGTTTATATTTATCATACTATACACGGATTTTATCATATTCTCAGTTTCTGCGCAGAATTTGTGCTTTTGCCTTGCGCTTTTTTTCTCTGCGTGCTATACTTCCACTGAAATCTTGGATACAGGAGGGCATCATATGTCCATTCTTTTGACTGGCGGCGCCGGGTTTATCGGCAGTCATACCGCCGTTTCACTGCTGAACGCAGGACAGGATATCGTCATCGTCGATAATCTGTACAACAGTTCTCCAAAGGTCATTGACCGCATTGAGAAAATCACCGGCAAGCGCCCGCCCTTTGTTGAGGCCGACTGCTGTGATCAAGCCGCGATAGACAAGCTTTTTACAGACTACGACATCACCGGCGTGATTCACTTTGCCGGGCTCAAGGCTGTTGGTGAATCTGTCGAAAAGCCGCTGCTCTATTACCGCAACAATCTGGACTCCACGCTGACCGTTCTGGAGGTCATGCGCGAGCATAACTGCCATCAGTTCGTCTTCTCGTCCTCGGCCACGGTCTACGGCGACCAGCCCGCGCCACTGTATGAGACGGCGCAGACCGGCGGCTGCTCCAATCCCTACGGCTGGACGAAGTTCATGATCGAGGAGATCCTGAAGGGTGCCTGCAGGGCCGATCCGGCGCTTTCCGTCGTGCTGCTCCGCTACTTTAACCCCATCGGCGCGCACGAAAGCGCGCTAATAGGCGAAAGGCCAAACGGAATACCCAACAACCTTATGCCCTACATAACGCAGACCGCCGCCGGAATACGCGAAACGCTGAATATATTCGGCAACGATTATCCCACGATAGACGGCACCGGCGTAAGGGACTACATACACGTTGTTGACCTTGCCAAGGGTCACGTTGCGGCGTTAGGCTACGCAAGCAGGCGCACGGGAACAGCCATATTCAACCTTGGCACGGGAAAGGGAACCAGCGTGCTTGAGCTTGTACGCGCATTTGAAAGGGCCACCGGCATGGCGATACCATATAAAGTGACCGGCAGGCGTCCAGGCGACCTGGCGGCGTATTGGGCTGATACCTCAAAGGCGGAACTTGAGCTTAACTGGCACGCAGAAAAAACGATAGAGGATATGTGCCGCGATAGCTGGCGTTTTCAAAAAGCGCTGCATGGATAAGCATTAAAGCCAAACTAAAAAAGCGGGAACGATCCCGCTTTTTTGACCTTTATAAGTTACCTTGACTTATAGCTGCCGCAAAGGCTCTCATCACAGGGTTCGCCCGTGTGGCATCCGCACTGAGGCTCGACCTCTATACGGCTCAGCTCGCAATCGCAGCCGCCCCTGTTGTAACGGCAGCTTGTAACGCGGCAACCTATGGTCTGCTTTCCGCTCTTATCGGAAGTCATATCAAACGTCCTCCTTTTCATTGGTCGGTAATAGTTTAGCCCAAAAGAAGAGTTTGATTAGTGGCAAAAACTGTTTTTCAGCTTAAAAACTCAAACCTGGCGCCGCCCGATTTTTTGAAATAAATATCCATTATCGCCGCTATTGCGCCGAAAAACACCGCGCAGAGCAGAAGATACAGCTCGGGCCCTATAAACAGCTTCATATTTGCAAAAGCAATTACATACGGCACAAACGGAACCGCCACGGCAGCCATACCGATAAACATGGTCAGCATGACCGCCATGCTGCTTTTAATTGCCGTTACCTCGTTTATCCAATCAAACCTTGGAAAGCGCAGATTCACCACCACGCCAAGGTATGCCGTGAATATGGTGTACACGGCGGCAAGCAGCGTTATCATAATGCCCATAACAAAGCTTTGTTCGAGCAGTATCGCCGCGGCTACAGACGATACTATAACAAACGGCTCAGCAATTATTATGTGCGCAAGCGCCTTTGCCCTTAATATGGAGCAGCCCTTTACCGGCAGCGTCTGCATTATCCAAAGGCTTTTGCCCTCTATGGATATGCTTGGCGCGGATATCAGCACCATGCCGCACAGCATGCATATTATAAACGCCGCAAACGGGCCTGCGCCCTCCATTATCCTGTGATCGCTGAGCAATGCCGCCATAAGGCCCTCCCTCTTTATTGCAAGGAACACAACGGCAAGCAGCATCATCAAAAGCCCTATGCCGGCATTAAGCATATACATGGCGTTGCCGGCAAAGCGCCTTATCTCCTTATCCACCAGGCCCGCCATAGGCCTGCGTACATGCATCTGGCCACCCTTATACTTTATCTTTGCTGCGGTGCGCTTTTCTGTAGCTATGCCTATAAAGCTCCTTGCAAGCACCATATACAATAAGGCAAACGGAACCGCACAGCAGAGTATGAACAATATAAGCTTTGCTATATCGCCTTCAGCCGAAGCCATGCCAAGCCAGTAAAACGGCGGCACAGCCTTTTCAAACGCGGGGGCAATATCCGAGCCCAAGGCAACCAGCTTTTCTATATAGCGTTGTATGTTGCTGTAAAAGTAGAAGTACGCCCCCATAAACGCAAGCGAGAATACTATGCTTATTATGTTCTTATTCCTCATGCGCGCTGTTATGGCGGCTATAGGCCAGCCCAGAAGGCAGCTTAACGTAAGCGGCATGAGCGGAAGTATCAAAAAGGCTATCAGCGTACACAATGCGCCGGCTACGCTTACAGGCAGCCTGTTTATTATCCATACGCCGGCGGCCGGCAGTACCACCAAAGCTTCATAGAAATAGTTCAGTATCAGCAGCATTACCATTCTGCTTGCCAGTATGGCGGAGGGCTTTACCGGCATGGATAGCAAAAGCTCGTTGTCCTTTGCGCCGTAAAGCTGGTTCTGCGCCGTGAATACCGAGCCTATGAAGCACAGCACCATCGCTATGCTTGCGGCAATGGCAAAATACATCCAGGCTATGCCCATTGAATAAAAAGGCACGCATATGGCCCCGAACATGGCCCCGAACATACCGAGGAACACCACGGCAAGGTATATGAACAATACCGCCATGCCTACCTTGGCTAAGCCGGATCTTGCCTTGCCATCGTTTTTGGAGGAGCGCCGCGTGCGCGTAAGCGACGCCCACAGCGCCGCCATTCTTGTTTTAACAAGCGCCTTAAACATTTTCTTCCTCCAGCTCAAGGAACACGTTTTCAAGCGATGCGTCTCCCTTCACCTGCTCCATAGAACCGGATACTATGAGCTTGCCGTTTTTGATTATGGCTACCTTGTCGCAAAGCTTTTCCGCCACCTCAAGCACATGCGTTGAAAAGAATATCGCGCCGCCGTTGTCGCAAAGCTCGCGCATAAGGCCCTTAAGTATGTGCGCGGCCTTCGGGTCAAGCCCTACGAACGGTTCGTCCATTATAAGCAGCTTTGGCGAATGTATAAGCGCCGAGATTATCGCAAGCTTCTGCTTCATTCCGTGTGAATATGCGCTTATGGGCTGCGCAAGGTCGCCCGTAAGCTCAAACATGTCGGCGTATTTATTTATCCGCTCCTCGCGCTCATGCTTGGATACGCCAAATATGTCCGCTATAAAGTTAAGATACTTTATGCCGGAAAGGAACTCGTAAAGGTCCGGATTGTCAGGAATGTAGGCTATGTCCCTTTTGCAGGCCACAGGCTCTTCCTTTATGGACTTGCCGTTTATATATATTTCCCCATCGTCAAAACGCAGTATGCCGCAGCAAGCCTTGAGCGTTGTCGTTTTGCCCGCGCCGTTGTGGCCTATAAAGCCATATATCTCCCCCGGCGCTATGTGCAGCGAAAGCGAGTCTACAGCCTTGTGCTGACCATACACTTTAGTAAGATTTTCTATGCGAAGCATATTTTACCTCCCATCTATCAGATATCATAATGATATCATATATATTTCTTCTGTCAATACACAGCTATTCAAATATGGGCATATAAAAAGGCCGTCTCAAGAGAAACGGCCCGTATAAGCAGCTTACTCTGCGTCAACCTGCGCTATATGCCTGATAAGATCGACCACCTTGCAGCTATAGCCCCACTCGTTATCATACCATGCGATAAGCTTTACAAAGTTGGGGTTAAGACTTATGCCGGCGGTAGCGTCAAACGTGCAGATATGCGGGTCCGAATAGAAATCGCTTGAAACAACGGCTTCCTCGGTATAGCCGATTATGCCCTTCCAGCGCTCGCTCTCGCTTGCGGCCTTCATAACCGCCTTTATCTCGTCATAGCTTGCGCACTTCTCTATGCGGCAGGTAAGATCCACTATGGACACATCCGGAGTTGGAACGCGTATGCTCAGGCCGGTGAGCTTGCCGTTAAGGTCCGGTATTACCTTGCCGACTGCCTTTGCGGCGCCGGTAGAGCTGGGTATAAGGTTGTGAGCCGCAGCACGGCCGCCGCGCCAATCCTTCTTGGAAGGGCCGTCAACGGTTTTCTGCGTTGCGGTAATTGAATGCACGGTGGTCATAAGGCCTTCTATAATGCCAAAGTTCTCGTGTATCACCTTGGCAAGCGGCGCAAGGCAGTTGGTGGTGCAGCTTGCGTTTGAAACAACTTTCATTTCTTTTTTATATTCATCGCTGTTCACGCCCATAACGAACATGGGCGCATCGCTTGAAGGCGCGGTTATGACTACCTTCTTTGCGCCGCCTTCAAAGTGGGCGGAGGCCTTTTCTGCGGCTGTGTTTACGCCGCTGGATTCAACTATGTATTCCGCGCCGCACTCGTTCCAGGGCACGTCGCAGGCATTCATCTTATCATAAACGGCTATCTCCCTGCCGTTTACAACAAGCTTTCCGTCGCGCTCACAAACCTCGCCGGTGAATATTCCGTGTACGGTATCGAACTTGGTCATATAGGCCATATACTCCGCGCTGATAAACGGATCGTTTATGCCAACGACCTCCATATCCTCAGCCTCGGAGCATATACGCAAAACAAGCCTGCCAATACGCCCAAAGCCGTTAATTCCAATCTTTACTGACATGTCAGTACCTCCATAACAAAAATTGGTAAACTATAAACACGGCTTAAAGTGCCGGTTTTATCGCTCATTGGGATAATATTAACAAAAAGAGGGGATAATATGCAATAGCATACTCCCCAAAAAGCATACGAATATGCAAGATTTACCATAATTCAAAATTATATCACAATTATCGCCTTACAATTCCTCGGCAACTATGTAAAGCGGGCGCTGGCGAACCTCGTCATATACCCTGTTAAGGTATGCGCCCTGTATTCCTATTGCTACAAGCGTTATGCCGTTAAGCAGCACAAGCGCATCCACAGCCCAAAGCCAGGGCGCGCAGCCTATAGTTGCAGCAAGCACGATAAGCGCTATCAGGCCAACAAGGCTTACGCCCATAACGGCGCAGCCAAAGTAAAGCGCAAGCGACATGGGCTTATATGAAAAGCCCAATATGCCGTCAAACGCGAGCCTGAGCATCTTTTTAAGCGTATATTTTGTTTTGCCTGCCTGGCGCTCGTGCCTTACATATTCAACAGGAACGGAGGTAAAACCCATCCAGCCGCTCATTCCCCTTAAAAACCTGTTATGCTCCCTCATCTTAAGGAACACGTCTGCTACCTTTCTGTCAAGCAGCCTGAAATCGCCCGTGTCCAACGGTATCGGATAAGCGCTCATGGCGTTTAACAATCTATAATAGCAAAACGCCGTCAGCTTTTTGAATATCGTCTCCCCTTCCCTTTTGAGCCTTTTGCCGTACGCTATGTCGGCGCCCTGCTCCCACGCTTCAACAAGCCTGGCTATTACCTCCGGCGGGTCCTGAAGATCCGCGTCTATTATTATAAGCGCGTCTCCCTTTGCCCTGTCCATTCCTGCGGTAACGGCAAGCTGATGCCCAAAGTTCCTTGAAAAGGATACCGCATGCACATCGGCGTGCTCGCCGGCTATCTTCCTAAGCTGCTTCATCGTGCCGTCGCGGCTGCCGTCGTTAACATATATTATCTCATAATCATAGCCTTCAAGCGCCGCCATGGCCGCAGACATTCTTTCATAAGACGCCGGCAGCACCTCTTCCTCGTTATACACAGGCACTATCAGCGAAAGCAGTTTTTTCATAATACAAACGACCCACCTTATCAATTATATTAAATGTATCGTATATCATTATAACCACATTTTGAGCGGTTAACAACATTTGCCTGAAACATAAATGGCAATGTTTACATTTTGGCGCATTGAGGGGAATGACAGGCTGTGCTATACTATATTAAACTATTATCATCAACCTCGGGATACGGTGCATATGAAACGATATCACAGAAGAAGAAGGAGCCGCAGAAGACGTTCAAGCCTCAGCGCAAGCAACTGGGGGCCGATATTGGCGCTTAGCGGCACCGTTTTAGGCATAATCGCAGTAATAGCGCTTGTCATATTCGTCGGACTGCCCAAGCTTTTGCCGCTTATAGGCATAAGCTACAGGGCTCCGTTTTCGCCTACGCCCACGCCTGCGCCAACGCCGGCGCCCACGCCTACGCCAAATCCTATGGAGCTTTTTGATGCCAACGCCGCAGAAACTGAAGTTGTGTTCAACGAGATAAAGGATTACAAGTGGTTTGGCGACCCGTACTTTTACGGCGGCAAGCTCGTTGACGGCAAGGCCGTTATGAGCGACCTGATGATATGGGATCCCGAATTGAGAAGCGCCGAAAAGCTTGATATACAGCGCGAGAACACGCATTTTATGTTCCCAAAGTTCAACGATGCCTGGATAGTGTATCTTGACGCCAGCTTTGATGGCGGCGGCAAGCTTTGCGCGGTAAAGAGGGACGATGCCCAGCATACCGTAAATGTGATAAAAACGGTGTATGCAGGCCAGCCTGAGCCTATGCTGTACGAGCATTATATAGCCTGGATAGAGCGCACGGGGACGAGAATGGATAAGCTTTTCCTTTGCGATCTTGATACGCTTGAGACTACTACGCTGCATATGTTCAGCAACAATTCCTACGGTCAAAGCCTGCCTTGCATTATAGACGGGGTGCTTGTCTGGGCAGGCGCTGAGACCACCGGCAGCAGCGATGCCGATGATACAAGCGTGATATACTCGGTAAAGCTCGGCTCAAGCAGGATAGAAAGCATACATACCGGCACATATGCGCACGACCCTATGTCAAACGGCAGCTACACGGCCTGGCTCGACTCGCATCATGCTCCGGACGCCAAGCTATACTGCATATCGGCCGCCGGCAGCGAACCGCATATGGTGGAAGCCGGGGTGGTGCAGTTTGGCATGGGCAAGGACTTCCTGGCCTACAGCAAGGACGAGGCCATATATCTATACAGGTTTGACAACAAAAAGAGCTACAAGCTTTCCGGCGAATATGAAAAAGCCCAGTTTATGGGCGTAAGCGATTCGCACGTTATATGGATGGACGTTACCACCAGGGAAAGGGATATATTGAAGTATTCAGAGGTACCATAATGGCAAAGGGAGCAAAAACCATTTTTGTATGCGGCGAATGTGGGTATGAAAGCGGCAAGTGGCTCGGGCGCTGCCCAAACTGCCAAAGCTGGAACACGTTTGTTGAAGCCGCTCCCGCGCCCCAGCAAAGGGGCAGCCTTCCATCGCAGAGGGCCTTGTCGCTAAAGGAAGTGCGTGCGGACGCGGCAAAGCGCATTTCAAGCGGCATAGGCGAGCTGGACAGGGTGCTTGGCGGCGGTGTTGTCGGCGGCAGCGCCGTTCTTCTTGGCGGAGATCCCGGCATAGGCAAATCAACGCTTCTCATGCAGATGGCTGGAAAGCTCGCCGAGCAGGGCAGCGTGCTGTACGTTACCGGCGAGGAATCGGCGGCGCAGCTGAAGCTACGGGCCGAAAGGCTTGGCGCGAGCGGGGACATGCTGCTTCTTGCGGAAACGGACATAACCGCCATAGAAGCCGAGATAGACAGGATAAAGCCCGATTTTCTTATAATAGATTCAATACAGACCATGTTCTGTCCGGACATAGGCTCGGCCCCGGGCAGCGTCAGCCAGGTAAGGGAGGCTACCTCTTTTTTGACAAGGGTGGCAAAAACCACCGGCTCGGCCGTGTTCATAGTCGGTCACGTCACTAAGGAAGGCGCCATAGCGGGGCCGAGGGTGCTTGAGCATATGGTGGATACCGTGCTTTCTTTTGAGGGGGACAGGCACGATGCGTTCAGGCTGCTCAGGAGCGTCAAGAACCGCTACGGCTCAACAAACGAAATAGGCGTGTTTGAAATGGGCGAGCAGGGCATGGCGGAGATCCCCGATCCCTCCGGCTTGTTCCTTACCGGCACCGATGCGCCCGGCTGCGCCGTTACCTGCGCGCTTGAGGGCACACGGCCCATGCTCGTTGAGGTGCAGTCGCTTATATCCAACACGCCGTTTTCAAACCCGCGGCGCATGAGCGCGGGGCTTGAGCTGAACCGGCTGATACTTTTGCTTGCCGTGCTTGAAAAAAAGGCCTATCTTTCGCTTGCCGATAAGGATGTTTATATAAACGTTGTAGGCGGCATGAAGCTTGACGAGCGCTGTTGCGACCTTGCTGTTGCAATGTGCATAGCAAGCTCCCTGCTTGAGGCGCCTCTGCCAAAGAACACGGTATGCCTCGGCGAGATATCGCTCACGGGGGAGGTGCGCGGCGCAAGCAGGATGGAAAAAAGGGCGTCTGAGTGCGCAAGGCTCGGCTATCAAACCATGATAGTGCCAAGGCATGCCAGCTTTAAGGCTCCCGAAGGGGTAAAGCTTATAAAGGTAGCCACGCTAAAGGATGCGGTGCGCGTGCTTGCACCCGCCAAGCCATAGCTTCGCCTATATCAACGCGCATTATGGCGCATTGCAAATAAAGTATTGCCAAAAAACATAAACAGTGTGCTATAATAATATTGTGCTTCGCATTTAATAATACGGCGCATTATATAACTAAGAGGTAACAGTATGAAGAACGACAGGCTTTACAAAATAATCGTTTCCGCCATGCTGGCGGCGCTTTGCTGCGTAGCGACCATGCTTATACGCATACCCTCGCCGATGAACGGCTATGTTAACCTTGGCGACGCTATCGTGCTTATATGCGGCTGGATATTAGGCCCGATATACGGCGCGGCGGCGGCCGGCGTAGGCTCGATGCTCGCCGATATTTTTGCCGCATATCCGCATTATGCCCCGGGTACGCTGCTCATAAAAGCATCTGTCGCTATAATAGCGTATTTCCTGTTTAAGCTTTTGAAGCACAACAAAAAGCAGCATACCGCAATAGCGCTTGCAATAAGCGGCATAGCGGCGGAGCTTGCCATGACCGTGCTGTACTTTTTCTACGCTTCGCTTATACTCGGCAAGGGCTGGGCAGCCGCCTCGAGCATACCCGGGAACCTGGCTCAGGGCCTTGTCGGCGTGATAGTAGGCAGCGCGCTGTACATGCTGATAAGCAAAAGCAAAGCCCTGCCGGAGCTTTTCAAGGAATAAAGCTGATGAATAAGGCCTGCCGTTTCAAGCAGGCCTAAGGTACGAAAACCTGAAGGTTTTCATCCGTTCTGACGTGCATGCCGTCAGAGCCGGAATAAAGCTTAAGGGGCAGCCGCCCCTTAACAACCCCAGTGTTTATCGGCAGGCTGCATATAGTTGTATTATGCAACTATATTTTTGATATTATTATGTCATGGATAGATTTTCACGATTATACTTTGAAATGCATATTACGCTGGTAAGCGTCATGCTTTTGTTTAGTCAATCCAATTATTGCCACATGAATAATTCCCAGTCTTACTAAACAATCCTGCACATTGCCGAATTGCGGCCACAACCCGTTGCACGTATCGTTATACTGTTTTACGCACCATATGTGCATTGCTCCCGAGTCATATTTTTTCCTGTCAGAAGCAGTATTCTTGTCACACGCTTACATGAAGCTGCTATATACCGCAGCCAAACAGGCAGTTATTATCATTATTTTCGATTATAACAGGTTATAATCTCCTCTTTCAATTTGAAAACAGTTGCTTTGGGTGTTACTCTATTTGCCGTTGGGCTTATAGCCTAAATACTATATCAGGAGTGTAAAACACATGAAAAAGCTTTTGGCTGTTATACTTACGGTTGCACTTGCGCTGAGCTTTGCTGCCTGCGCTGCTCCCGCCGCCAATAACGCCGCGTCCGACGCTCAGGAGGGCGCCTTCAAGTCCGAGATATTCTTCTGCGGCTCTACCTCACTTTATCCCATAATCTCCTCACTCGCTTCCTCATTTACTGAGGGCTATGTGACCTGGGACAAGGTGAACGCCGAATTCCCCGCCAAGCACATTTCAATATATGTAGCTCCCGGCGGCTCAGGCGTAGGCGTAAGCGCCGCGGTTGACGGCAGCGCCGATTTCGGTATGCTTGCCCGCACCATAAAGGATTCCGAAATAGAGTCCCTTGGCAAGAATTACAGCGAGTATGTGGTGGCTAAGGACGCGCTTACCGTTTCCGTAAACGCTCAGAACCCCATCTGCGAAAAGATGGACGGTATGGATACCGAAACCATCCGCAAGATATTCTCCGGCGAGATAACCACCTGGGATCAGGTAGAGTCCAGCCTGCCAGCCGAGAACATCAACGTTTATATCCGTGACCTTTCCGGCGGCGCCTACGAGGTGTTCCAGAAGTCCGTTATGGGCGAAAGCGAAGTTACCCCTTCCGCCACCCAGTCCGCCTCAATGACCGAGCTTGCCACCAACATCGCCGGCGACCCCTGGGGCATAGGCTATGCGGGCTTTGGCGCCTACAACAAGGCCAACGCCGAGCAGAAGGTGCTTTTCGCCATGAAGGTTGACGGCGTTGAAGCCAGCGAGGAGAGCATAATTAGCGGAGCTTACACCATACAGAGGCCCGTCATGTTCGTTACCGGCAAGGCGGTTACCCCCTCCGAGCAGGCGTTCATAGACTACATATTCTCCCAGACCGGCTACGATGTAGTCGTCAAGAACGGCTATATCCCCGCTTTCACCCCTGCCGCATAAACAGCAGATTGACAAAGCTTCGTGCTGCCGGTACTCTATTTACCGGCAGCACTTTGTACGTTACCGGGTGCATTATTGAGCAGGAGTTATTTGATGCAAACAAGGCTTGAAAAGCTGTTTAAGCTGTTTATAGGCCTGCTTACCGTCTTGGCGGTAGCAGTCCTTGCCTTCGTTATATTTTTTATAGTAAAGGAAGCGCTTCCTCTGTTCAAGGAGGTAAGCCTCGGCGACTTTTTGCTTGGCACAAGGTGGCTGCCCATAGCTTATGCAGGGGAGGCTACGTTTGGAATATTCAATTTTATAGCCGCAACGCTCGTTGTATCATTTCTTGCTATGATAATTGCCGCATTTGCCGGCATAGGCGCCGCAATATTTTTGTCCTGCGTTGCAAGCGAAAAAGCAAGGAGCCTGCTTTATCCATTCATTGACCTGCTTGCCGGCATACCGTCAGTTATATACGGCTTTATAGGGCTTGTGGTGCTTGTAAGGCTGTTTATGAAGGCCGGCGTGCATACTGGCTCCTGCGTGATGGCCGCGGCTATATTGCTGAGCATAATGCTGCTGCCATACATAATATCATCATGCAGCGAAACCATACTCAAAGCAAAGCAACGCTACCTTGCTTCCTCAAACGCGATGGGCATATCGAGCTGGTACGGCATTGCGCATGTCGTGCTGCCCGCATCGTGGGGAAACATAATGCTTTCAATGATATTGGCCATAGGCCGCGCAATGGGCGAGACAATGGCCGTTATGATGGTCATAGGCAACGCGAATCTTTTCCCGCGGCTGTTTGGCAAAAGCGAAACCATTGCCGCGGTGATAGCGCTTGAAATGGGTACTGCCGAAGCCGGAAGCCTTCATTATCACGCGCTTTATGCCGCGGGCCTTGTGCTTATAATAATGCTTTTATTGATAAACGCTCTAATAGGCGCTCTGCGCGCAAAGCTTATAAAGGAGGCATAGCATGGTGGGAAACAAGGGCATGTTTACAAAGCTGTGGGCCTATATAAGCTTTACGCTGGTAATAGGCGTTATAATATTCTTATTTGTATATGTGTTTGTAAACGGCGCAGACGCCATCACGATAGAGTTCATCACGCAGGCGCCAAGGGGCGCGATATTAGGCATGGAGGGCGGCATATGGCCGGCAATAGCCGGAAGCTTCTGCTTTACCACATTAGCCGTGATACTGGGCGGCATACCGGCGATAGCGTCGGCCCTGTACATAGTGTTTTACTGCCAGAGCGCAAAGCTTGAAAGGCTGTTCCACACCGTTATACGCTGCATTTCCGGAATACCCTCGATAGTGCTTGGGCTTTTTGCATACAGCTTTCTTGTGCGCGAGCTGCAATGGGGTAGGTGCATACTTTCATCCGGCGTTGCGCTCGGCATAATGATACTGCCGTTTATAGAGGTCAGGGCGGAAAAGACCTTCCGCGAGCTGCCAAAGGCCGTTGTGCTTTCTTCATATGCGCTTGGCTGTTCAAGAAGGTATACCGTTATGAGGATAGTTCTGCCCGCCTGCAGGGGAGAGCTTATATCCGGCCTTATACTCGGCGGCTGCTATGCAATGGGCGCAACCGCGCCGCTCATATTTACGGGCGGCGTTGCATATGCAGGCGTGCCTAAAAGCCTTATGTCGCCCGCAATGGCGCTGCCGCTGCACCTTTATCTGCTGCTTGCGCAGGGCGCAACGTCGTTCAACATGGCGTATGGCACCGCCTTTGTTATGATGGCAATAATACTTATAAGCAACATACTCGTTACAATATATGCTTCAAGGAGTCAGGCAAAATGGAACGCATAAACGATACCGCGCAAAACGAGAAGGGCGCTCACGGCGTGATGAATATAGAAGCCCTGTCGGTCAAGTACGGCAAAAAAACGGCGCTTGACGGCGTATCCTTCACCATACGGCCAAGGGGCATAACCGCTGTAATCGGCCCTTCCGGCTGCGGCAAGACCACGCTTTTGCACTGCATGAACGGCATGCTCAGGGAAAACAAGGACGCTACGATATCCGGCCATATTTATCTTGGCGGCAAGGATACGGCCATTATACCCATGGAGGAGCTAAGGAGAAGGGTCGGCCTCGTTTTCCAGACGCCCTCTCCATTTCCGTTTTCTATATACAAGAACATGACATATGGGCTAAAATATTATGGGACAGCCGCCAACGCCGATATGGACAGGGCCGTTGAAGAAAAGCTCAGAATAGTGGGCCTGTATGACGAGGTGAAGGACGAGCTTGGCAAAAACGCGCTCAAGCTTTCCGGCGGGCAGCAGCAGCGGCTGTGCATAGCAAGGGCGCTCACCGTTGAGCCTGAGATACTTCTGCTGGACGAACCCTGCTCTGCGCTTGACGTCAAGGCTACGGCGCTCATAGAGGATATGTTGCTGCGCATGAAGCGGGATTACACCATAGTGACCGTTACTCACAATATAGCGCAGGCCAAGCGCATAGCCGACGACGTTGCCGTTATGTTCGATGGCAGGCTGATAGAATACTCTCCTGCGCAAGAGCTCTTTTCTGCGCCTAAGCAGCAGCTTACGCGTGAGTTCCTTGCAGGGATATACGGATAATACAGCTTATTTGGAGGCTCAGCATGATAACCGTCGCCATACCAGGAAGAGATACCATAGAAATAGAGCATATAGCGCTTGATTATAACGGCACAATCGCCGCCGACGGCAAGCTTATTGACGGCATAGCCGGACGTATAAAGAAGCTTAGCGCTTTTGCCAACGTATACATACTTACCGCCGACACCTACGGCACCGTAAAGGCGCAATGTGAAAACATAGGCGCTATAATAAAAACATTTCCGAGGGCAAACGCCGCCGACTGCAAGCTTGAGATAGTAGAAGCCCTTGGCGGGCGCACAGCCTGCATAGGCAACGGCTTCAACGACATAAAGATGTTTGATATAGCCGGCCTTTCGATAGCCGTTATGGATAAGGAAGGCGTATGCGCCGCGCTTATTCCGCATGCCGACGTGCTTGTACGCAGCGCGGAGGAGGCGCTCGACCTGCTTATATACACCGATAGATTAAGGGCCACGCTCCGGACGTAAGGCATTATTCCACTTAGCGATCAAAAACGGGCTGCCCGTTATTTCCCGGGCAGCTCAATAGGTTTGCGGCTGTTTCAATCAATCATCTCAAATAATAATCGAGAGTGCCGAAAAAGTGGCTATTCGCCACTTTTTCGAGTTTTTGCGGGTTTTCATTCCTTCTGACGCGCATGCCGTCAGAGCCGGAATCAGCTTGGGGGGCAGCCGCCCCTTAACAACCCCAGGGTTTTTCGGCAGGCTGAAATAATCTTCATGTTTGCGCCGCAACCCATTTCTTCATCGTTATGCTACTTTAGGTTGCTTTTCAAACAAACCCGATGATGGTATAATTTGATTCATAAAAGCTTAGGAGGTAAAGATATGAAGGTTGCTTCCAGTCCTTTTTTGCAGGAGAAAAAAGGACTGCTTAAGGATCTGTTGTCCTCGATTTTGGAGGAATATGAGTATGCAAGCATACTTGGGCAGGATAGCGTGTCAAAAAACTACAACGTATCCGGCCGCGGCGTGAATGCATCGCAGGACAGCGTGCTTACGCGCAGGGGCTTCGTTATCCGCGTTATGGACGATAATGGCTATGGCGAGTATTCCTTTAACGATGTGAGCCGCGAGCAGCTGCCAGCCATACTCAAATCCATACGCGAAGGGCTTAAGGACCTTAGCTCCCTGCCCGAGGGCGCTTCCTTTATGCACAAGGGCGTGCCTGCCGACGAGCCTGAAAGCTTTGAGCGTGCAAGCGAATATAAGCTGCACCCGTCCGAGCTTGGCGACAAGGCCATAATAGGCAAGCTTACGGAGCTTCGCAAAAAGGGCATGACTTTTGACGAAAGGATAATAGACTATATTGCCGCCTGCTCGTATCAGGAGATACACAAGCTGTTTTTATCCAAAAACCGCGACCTGATGCAGGATGTTATGTGGACCAGCGGCGCGCTTGTAGCGATAGCGCGCAAGGGTCAGGAGATAAAGCAATCCTACAGGGGAATATCCTCCGCCGGCGGCATGGAGCTGCTGGACGGTATGGAGCAGCTTGTTGAGCGCGTAGCCAACACCGCAATAGAGCTGCTCGATTCCGAGCCCATGATACCCGGCGAATACGAATGTGTGTGCGACCCTGACGTTACAGGCATGATAGTACACGAAGCCTTTGGTCACGGCGTTGAGATGGATATGTTCGTAAAGGACAGGGCGCTGGCTAAAAGCTACATCGGCAAGCAGGTCGCAAGCGAGCTTGTTACCATGCATGACGGCGCGTGCGTAGGCGAGCAGACCGGCAGCTACTTTTTTGATGACGAAGGCACCATCGCCCACAACACCGTAATAATCGATAAGGGCATACTTAAAACCGGCATAAGCGATATACGCTCCGCCGAGGCGCTAAGCACTCCTCCCACAGGCAACGGGCGCAGGGAAAGCTTTGAGCGCAAGGCTTATACCCGCATGACCAATACCTTCTTTGAAGGCGGCAAGGACTCGGTTGAGGACATGATAGCTTCCATCAAGTACGGCTTCCTGCTTGAGGAGCCAAGCTCCGGCATGGAGGACCCGAAGAACTGGGGCATACAATGCATGGTGTCCATAGCCAGGGAGATAAAGGACGGCAAGCTTACGGGCAAGATATTCTCGCCCATAGTGCTTACAGGCTATGTGCCGGATCTGCTCAAGTCAATATCAATGATGAGCGAAAACGTGCAGCTTGCCGGCGGCGGCTTCTGCGGCAAGGGCTATAAGGAATGGGTCAAGGTTTCTGACGGCGGCCCGTACATAAAGGCCAAAATTCGTTTGGGTTAAGGGGGTATGGCTATGAAGCAGATGATTTTGGATATTCTTAAGGCGCTGAGTATTGACAATTACATTATTACCGAGGCCCGCCGTTCCTCCGCGGAGCTGTTCTTCATACGCAAAAAGCTTGATATGCGCAGAATGAAGGACGTTACGGAGTACGAGGTATTGGTGTTTAACGACTTTGAACAAGACGGCAGCAAATTCAGGGGCGCTTCAAGGGTTATATTATTCCCGGGAATGGACAAAGCCAATATAGAGAAGGCTCTGCAGGAAGCTTACAACGCCGCGGCCTATGTGAAAAACCCATATTATGAGCTGTACATGGGTGAAAAGGAAGCGGTTAAGGAAATACCGTCAAAGCTTGCAGAGCACACGCTTGCCCAAAGTGCAGAGATAATGGCGTCGGCGCTTTTTGCGGCGGATACAAGGCTGGATGCATGGCTCAACAGCGCCGAGATATTTGTTGAAAAAAAGCATATAGCCATAACCTCCTCCACGGGTACCGATGTATCCTACATAAAATATGGCTGTAACGGCGAATTTGTGGCGCAATCCAAGGAGCCTCAGGACGTTGAGCAGTATTTTGCCTTCAGCTATGACAACCTTGATACCGAGGCGCTGACCGAGAAGGCCGTAAAGGCGCTCAATACGGTTCGCGACAGATCCCATGCCAAGGATTGCCCTAAGGCAGGCGAATATGACGTGGTGCTTTCCGGCGAGCATGTGGCTACGCTGCTTCAGCTTTATGCTGCCCGCGCCAATGCTTCCATGATATATCCGCACTACTCAGATTGGAGCATAGGCACAAAAACGCAGGGCGACATCACCACAGGCGAGGCGCTCAACCTTACCCTTATGCCATCAGCCCCTTATTCAGAGGACGGCATACCCATGACAGACAGGCTGCTTATCGAAAAGGGCGAGCTTAAGTGCATATACGGTAGCAACCGCTACTGCCGCTATCTCGGCATAGAGCCGACAGGCGATTACAGAAGAGGGCGGCTCGACAACGGCACGGTCAAATTTGAGGATATGAAGAAAGGCTGCCTGTATCCGGTTTCATTCTCAGATTTTCAGATGGACCCGATGTCCGGCCACTTCGGCGGCGAAATACGCCTGGCATATCTTTACGCGGACGATGGCGTAAAGCTGCTCACCGGCGGCTCCATAAACGGCAGCATGTTCGAAAAGCAGGGCCAGCTTGTGTTCTCCCTTGAAAAATATAAGGATGCCTCTTACGAAGGCCCGTTTGCCGTCCGCATACCTGGCGTAAACGTATCCGGCAAATAGTATAAGCGATCCGGCTGTAAAACCGCTGGGGTGTTAAGGGGCGGCTGCCCCTTAAGCTGATTCAGGCCCGGGCAGCAAAACCCGTAGAAGCTCGAAAAAGTGGCGTTCAGCCACTTTTTCGGCACTATAAAAGTCCAGAACATTTGCGGGATATTCGCAAGACAGCAAAAGATGAAAGGCGTGACCAGGGAGGTCACGCCTTTTACACTATGAGGATAGCCGCACAACGGCGCAAGGGATACAGTCCCTTGTTCGGAACGCAGTGGTGAAAAACATCCCGGACATTCACATGTCTGGAGCATCTCGCCTCGCAGAGCGCGCATACGGGGCGCCCCGTATAGAAGTGCGCCCTTGCAGCTGTTCGACAAAACAGAATTTGAATCTATCGAAATCTTAACCTGTTAGCGGCTGTTATAAGCCGTTAATAAAATCCTCCAAAATCCTTGAAAACTAAGGATTTTTCGCAGTTTGCTCACCCGATGCCGTTATACGGTTTCACATGGTGTTACCCTTGCCCTCAGCACCTCATAAGGGCAAAAGCAAGGGAAGGAAAATCTGGTAAAACAATATAACAACATGTGGCAGCCGGGAAACTGTGGCATATACGCGAACTAATTATACGGAGGATTTTGAATATGGACAAGTACATTTATGATGAAAACAACGGTCTTTGGTATGAGCTACAAGGCGATTATTACATTCCCTGCCTGACGATCCCGGAGGAAGAACAACTGCCCATCGGCGTATGGGGGCAGCGGCATCTTCGGTATATCCGCAAGTATCATAAAGGACTGTATAACAGCCTGCTTCTCAGCGGGAAACTCAACGGCTACCTTGCTGATCTGAACGAACAGGCAGAGGATATGTTCTTTCGGCTGGTAGAGCAGCTTGCTGAGAAAGATGCCATTACCGAAGCACTCAAAGCCGAAAATCAGATGCTTTGGGTGCAGCGAATGAATGCAGTACGGGAAACGGCAATGGAGATCGTCAATAATGATTTAATCTATAACTAATGCAATATAGCGGTTGAGGAAAGCATCTCAACCGCTATTTTTAGTTCATTGCTGTCCTGTATTGTCCATAAAAATCCGTAAAAGTCAAAGAAAGTCCTTGATTGTCATGAGATGAGATGATATACTTAACAAAATGGGAGGAGTATGCTATGGCTGATGAAATTTTTACTGTCGCTCAAACGGCACAGTATCTTCAAGTTTGTGAAAAAACGGTACGACGTCTTATTAGTGCAAATAAACTAATCGCCTCTCGTGTGGGTGAAGGAAATCGATCTCTAAGAATTAAAAAATCTGATATAGATGATTATTTAGCAGAACACGTCAATAAAACGAAAGGAGTTACTGTCAATGAGTGAAGAATTAATTCAGAAAAATTTGGTAGAAGCTCCTGAGAAAATGGGCGATTGGAATTTCTACAATATCGGAGCTACGACACTCAAGGCATTAAAGGGCGCAAAAATCATTCCTGACAGAGATTACGATGAGTACGAGACAAAAAAGCCGGATGCGCTTATTGTCAAAAAGCCGCTGGTTATTGCCGCAATTGAATATAAGGTTCCTGCACAGTTGCGCACAGACAAGCAAATTGAAAAAGCTATTGAACAGGAGCTTGGAACCGCTCAGGTTTTACAGGCAAAAGTATATATTATTACTGACGGCAAGAAAAGTATCTGGGTCAATCCCGCAAATGGTCATGAGATTCTGCAGGAAGACGGCAGTAAAATCACGCTTAATTTTGATAAGAACAGTGCAGAGTGTATTGTTCTGATCAATAAAATCAGAGCATCTATCAACGCAACAAACGACACTATAAAAGCCGCTGCTTCGGTTGATCCACTGCCGCTGGCTGAAAAAGTTTGGCAGGATTTATGGGCCGTATCTGGTGCTACGCCGGAGAATTGCCTATACACTTTCGTTGAAATCTTTATCTTCAAATATCTCAGCGACCTTGGGGTGCTCAAAGGTATGTACTCGTTTTATGACCTTTTGAGCAAGTATTCAGGAAATAATGAAAATGAAGTTCTTGAATTCTATGCCTCAACAATTCGTGTGAAGATAAAAGAGCTCTTCCCCGGCAATCCCAAAGATAAAACCACTATTATCAATGGCACTATCTTTGTATCCAAAGATGATAAGGCTGTGTCCGGATATGCGACTGTATTCCATAAGATTCTGAAGCGTTTCAATGATTTTGGTACGCTTGAAAACATTGACTACGATTTCAAGAGTAAACTCTTTGAAACATTCCTGAAAGAATCCATCAGCAAGAAAAACTGGGGGCAGTATTTTACGCCCCTGAAGGTCGTCCGTGCCATTGTCAATATGGCAGACATTGAACCTGGCATGAGTATCTGTGACCCTGCGTGTGGTGTTGGCAAATTCCTGCTCGAACCCATTTTGCATAGTCTGGATCGGCTGTATGCTGTAAGCACAGACGAGGCCGGAAATGAAAAGCTGCTGCCTCAAATCACCCTTTCCGGATTCGACAAAGGCTTTGACAAGGATGAGCAGAAGACAATTATTCTTGCCAAGGCAAATATGCTGATTTATATGTCCGGCATGATTAAAGAGCACCCCGGACTGACGAAACAATTCGCAGAACTGTTTAACAAGACCTTCACATTGCAGACGAACTCCATTCTCGGCACTTTAGCGAAGCCGATTACTGAGGAATATGACTTGATCCTCACGAATCCTCCGTATGTCATGAGTGGCAGCAGCAATTTGAAGGAAGAAATCGCCAAGGACGACGCTCTAAAAAAATACTTCTCCATAAGTGCCATGGGTATTGAAGGCTTGTTTATGGAGTGGATCATCCGCGCCTTGAAACCCGGGAAAAAGGCATTTATCGTCGTCCCGGACGGTATTATGAATCGCAGCAACGATAAAAAACTGCGTGATTTTATACTTGAACAGTGTAATATTGATGCAGTGATTTCTCTGCCGCTGAACACATTCTTCACTACCAACAAGAAAACTTATATCCTTGCGTTGACGAAGAAAGTTGCTGTGAATGTTGGTGGAATTGCTACGTTGCCGAAGCAGACAACGCCTGTTTTCACTTATCTGTGCTCTGAAATCGGCGAAACCCGCTATGTGTACCGCTTTGACATCGAACAGAATGATTTGGAAACCGCTTCTGATCTGTTCAATATGTTCAAAGGAGCAAAGGCAAAATTCAAAACGGATGATAGACGTTGCAAAATCGTCGATATTGATGACTTTTATAACAGCGTTCTTTGGTCAGTCGATCGTTGGTGGACTCGTGAAGAGAAAATTGAACTTGGCATTGTGGAAGAAACTCAGGTGATGTCGATGAACGACTTCTCGTCTCTTATTGGCGACATCTCTTCCTCGATTGCAGAATACCAAGAGCCAATAGAAGAATTGTTAAAAAAAAACAAAAATGAGGTATCCTTTCGGTTAGTATCGCTATCCGATGAAACAGCATTTGAAATAATAAATAGCTCTCTCGGGAAAAACAGGCAGATTCTTTCACAGATTGATACAAAAGACAGCCAAAAGATACCTGTGTTTACTGCCGCTAAATTCCCCGTAGCCTATATTGATGAAATTCCAGATAAAGTACCGATTGATGCCTCGGAAGAGATTCCGGTATTTTCGTTTGCTACAAACGGAGATGGCTCAGCCGGAACAAATTTCATTATTCATACTACGCCGTTTTATATTAACTTGGATAGGCTTGCAATTAGAGCAATCGACCCTAACATTTTGACTCGTTATATCCCAATAGCTCTTCGTTATATGAAAGAAGAATATGGGTTTAATCATGCGCATAAAGCAAACGTAACAAATATTAGCCAAGTCAGAATGAAAATTCCGGTCAATGATGCAAATGAGTTTGACACGGATATGCAGCGTAATGCAATTGAAACCAACGAGTTGTATTTGGAGTTGATTGAGTCTACAAAGAATAGTAAAGAAAAAGTCGCTTCATTCAGACCACAAACAATTGTAAGCGAATGTGAGGTTAATAAATTTTCCCTTTCATATCTTTTTGATATTCAAAGAGGTAGTGGGAAATACACAAAGAAATACATTCAAAACCATACAGGAGAATATCCTTTATATTCAGGAAATACCACTGGCGTATTCGCTACGATTGATTCGTTCGATTTTAACTGTCCTTGTCTATCCTGGGCTATTGATGGTTTAGCAGGCTTTATGATGATTCACAATGAATCCTTTTCCGCAACGAATCACCGTGGAGTGCTAATTCCCCATGAAGATAAGCTTGGATTAATTGACCTTCAATATATGAAATATACTTTGGAGCCGCTTTTCCGTGCAGCCAAAAAGGGCCGCGAGGGCGACAATGGAGAAAATGAATATACTACATTGCCTCCCTTTATGATAGCTGATATCATGGTTCCGGTGCCGGTTGATGGTCAAGGAAACATCAGTCTCGATGCGCAGAAAGAAATCGCCGCCAAGTATTTAGCTATCGAGCAGTGCAAGAATGAAGTCATTTCAAAACTTGATTCTTTAATCCAGCAAAAGATTGAATTATAACAATAGGATAAGGCAGCCGGGTACGCAAATACCCGGCTGCTGTTCTATGTACGCACCGCCGAAAGCGGCGGTGTTGGTGTCTGTTGTCTTATCGTTCGTCCCTGTCTCGGTAGGAACGCTTTGAAGGCTTCTGTGCCTCGTCCCGTATTCTGTGAAGCTGTGCCACAACGCTTCTGCGCTCCGGCGGCTTCTTTTCTTCGGCTGGTTTTCCCTCGACCTGCTGTTTCCATTCCGCAAGCTCCCACTCATAACGCTTTACTATGCTCTCAGCCTTATTGTAGGCGGCCATGAATGCCTGCCCGTCGGGGTAGCCATGCTCCTGTACCATGCGGGAAATCCTGTCTTTGAGATCGCTGACCTTATGCTCGGCGGTCTCTATTTTTACTTCAATCGCTTTTCTCTCCTTGCCTTTGAAAATGCCTGTGGTTTCTGCAAGCTGCGCTCTCAGCTCCGGCAGCTTAGTGTCCTGTATCTGCTTGATCTCGGCTGCACACTTTCTGAGCCGGTGCAGAAGCTCTTTCATCTCTTTGAATACTGCCATGTCGATACCGGGCTTCGGTTTCGGCGGCAGCTTTGCCTGACGAATTAAAGCCTCAAAAATTGACTTTGCTTTCTGCACGATGGTGCGGAATAGGCCAGGCAGCCATCCGTGTTCAGAAATGGAGTATTTACTCCTGTTTTGAATCTCCACGTGCTTAATTTCGAGTACCTTCTCCTCCGGTACGCCAACAACCAATGCCAGGTCAGCGGTACGATTCCAGTCCTGCCGTGCTTCGTTGTCGGCCTGTATTTCTTCTGCCAGAGGATTGTTCTTGCCGATCTTCTTTGTCGGAAGATACACACTGTTCTGGTCGAATACGACAAGCTTTTCTTCTTCTCTGACATGAAGGTTGATCTGTTCGGTCAGCAGTTCCTTTACTTCTGTCAGAAAGCCCTTGCTTTTGAAAAAGGTGTTCTTTGTCGTAAACATGTGCTGCTCGTAGATTTCCCCTTTGGGGATCACCGTGCAGCCTTTGCGGATCGTTCCATCTTCTCCTGTGATCTCTTTCTTCGTCCGCACCCGTTTCCCGGTCTCATCGAAGTACACAGCGCGGATGGCGATCTTGTTGTCCGGCGTTTCCAGTAGTAGCCGCTCGGAAAAAATCAGATGGATGTGATAGTTGGTTTTTGTCTTGTTGTAGTGGAGTGCGGAAGTACATTCCACTCCGTACTGCCCTTTGAATCTCTCGGTGAACTCTTTCAGTACCTCGTCGGGATCATATTGGGTAAAGTTCTCCGGCAGGGCGATAATCAGTTCCCTTGCCTCGATACATTTTCCCTCAGTGCCAAATCGTCCAAACTCCTGCCGGCTTTCCCTTGCAAGGCACGTCCAGAACTCGGTATCAGCGGTATCATAGACGGCGAACAGGTTTTCCTGTCTGTCCGGGCTCCCGATATAGCTGATACGTCCTTTCAGATCGGGCAGCTTGCTCATCTGGATGAACGAATGCCGTGGCATGGTTCATCACCGTTCTTTTTTGCAACTGCATACGGCAGTTGCCGCTGCGGGGGTGGTCAGTGACCGACAGAGCAGCGATGGAAAAATGCCGCAGCATTTTTCTCTGTATCGAATGTGAAGGACACTTCCCGAACACTCGATACAGGCCCTCCGCAGGAGCGAAATACCCGGAGTACGAACCGTCAGGTTTGTGCGAGGGGTGTATTTCGCTCTCAGACGGCGAGGCCTTAAGAGACTGCTTTTCGTAAGCATCATACCACCTCCTTTACTTCGTCCCTGCATCGTAAGTTTCTTCCCTGGTTGACGGTCATGAAACACTCCAGCGTATCCGTCCGGATAATAGTTTTCCGTCCGACCTTGAGTACCGGGAGCTTGCCCCAGTCCACCAGAGCACGCATGGTGTTTCGTCCGATCCCGGACATTTCGGCCGCTTCTTCAATGGTCATGCCGATTTTTGCAACGCTCATATCTTCTTTCTCCTTTCAATAGTTCTCATCCTGCAACGATGGCAACTATAGTATACGCAACTTGCTATCAGTTGTCAACTTATTTTGCAACGTATTAAAAAGAAAATATGAAAATAGTTGCAAATTGCTATTGCAAATTGCAACGGCATGTGCTATACTAACGTCAGTGAGGTGAATCAGCCCATGACAAAAGATAACAGCTTCACCGCAAAACAGGTCGGTGAAAGAATCAGAGAACGCAGGACGGAACTGCGGCTGTCCATGAGCCAGCTCGGAGACCGTCTGAGCGTAAACAAATCTACCATTCAGAGATACGAGACAGGCGGCGTCGATCCGGAGAGAACGATCCTCATCGTACCGATTGCGGAAGCTCTGGAAACGACACCGGAATGGCTGACAGGCAAATCCGACGCAAAGGAGTACGACAGCTATACCCTCTGCAAGAAGGCTATCGAGCAGCACATTTCGGATTACCTTGACAGCATGACAAGTGCCGTACAGGGACAGCCGCACCAGCAGCTCCTGACCACCTTCCTCGGTGAGATCGTCGATCTCTATGCCCTGTTCTGCGAGCACTTCGCAGCGGCAATGAAAGCGGTAGACAAGATTGCAGAGGATGAAGGACTGAAAGAATCTCTGAGGCGGTATGCGATAGAATCCGGCGCAATCACGGAGAAGGTCTATCGCAAAGAGATGGAAGCACCCGTAGAAGATATGAAACGATTTATGGACGGTCTTTTACATATCTACGATGAGGGACGCACCAATGTAAAGATTGGAGACCTCCTCGGGATCAAGCAGGAAGCATTGAGTAGGCTTCCGGAAAAAGACGAATCCGTGGCACCTTGACAACAGAGTTTACCGGCTGATCTCAGCCGATAACGAATAAAGCGTATATGTCACAGACCCGGCTGCCACGGATAGAAAGGAGAATAATATATCTATGGCAAAAGGTTCTGTGAGAAAGAAAGGAAGCAAGTGGTACTACCGCTTCTATGTGGAAGATGAAAGCGGGAAGCTGGTACAGCGCGAGTTTGCGGGAACGGCAAGCAAGAGCGAGACGGAAGCCATGCTTCGTAAGGCAATGGAGGATTATGAAGCGAAGAAGTTCGTGGCAAAGTCCGAAAACGTCACTGTGGGGCAGATGCTGGATATGTGGGTGGAGGAAGAACTGAAACCCGGCAGTCTCAGCAACGGAACGGTATCTGCGTATCAGGGAACGGTGGGACGCATCAAGCAGTTTCCCATCGGAGAGAGAAAGCTGAAAACTGTTACGCCGGAGCATCTGCAATCGTTCCTTGATCTGCTCTCCTTCGGAGGGATGGATGCGAACGGAAAAGAGGTAAAGCTCATCAGCAAAGGCTATATGCGCCTCTTCTCGGCGGTGCTGCAGGGTGCGTTCCGGTTCGCGGTATTCCCCAAGCGGCTTCTCAGCTACAATCCCATGCAGTATGTGGTCATGCGGAAGAAGCAGGAGAGTTACAAACTGTTCTCGGACGACAACAGCGACGAGCTGGCTGTTCCCACCATCACCTACGAGCAGTATGCAGCTCTGACGGACTGGCTCAAAAAGAAGAGCAATCCGGCGCTTCTCCCCATTCAGATCGCCTACTTCACCGGGCTTCGTATCGGAGAAGTGTGTGCGCTGACCTGGCAAGACATTGACCTGAAAGAACAGGTCATCACGGTACGGCGCAGTATGAGGTACAACGGGGCAAGGCACAAGACGGAGATCGGCCCCACCAAGCGGAGCAAGATCCGAACGGTGGACTTCTGTGACACGCTGGCAGAGATCCTGAAAGAAGCGAAGAAGGAGCAGCACTTAAACCGCTTCAAGTACGGAGAGCTTTACAGTCTAAACTACTGCAAAGAGGTACAGGAGAAGGGCCGCAGCTACTACGAGCTGTACACACTGGGTATGGCGGAAGAAGTGCCGGAGGATTACAAGGAACTCTCCTTCGTCTGCCTCCGTCCCGACGGGACTTATGAATCCGCAAACACGGTCAGCCTTATGTGCAGGACGGCGCAGGAGAAGGTTCCAGGCCTTGAGGACTTCCATTTCCATACACTCAGACACACGTTCACAAGCAACCTGCTGTCGAACGGCGCACAGCCAAAGGACGTACAGGAGCTTCTGGGACATGCGGATGTGAGTACCACGATGAATATCTACGCACACGCGACAAAGGAAGCAAAACGCTCCTCCGCAAGACTGCTGGATAAGGTGGTCGGCGAGTAAAAAAGAAAAGCTTTCCCTTGTTTTGCCGGATAAGGGCAAAAACAAGGGAAAGCAGTCGAAAACGGAGCATTAAAACCGCGATTTTCCTTGAAATATCAGGGATTTTGAGGATTGGGATAGATAAATCGGAATTTATCTCTTTGTGTTTACTGGATTATCTCAAGAACTTCTTTAGCCCAAGCTTCCTGTTCGCTTGTACGGCAGGAATATGTCTCTCCATCAAAATAGACATCTAACTCACCATACCAATTTTGGAAACGAAGCATTGCACCAGTACCGACACTTCCATCTGGAAACTCTATATCTTTAAAGTAGAAACATACATCCCATTGAAAGTCATTTGGCTCTGTTCGGTGAATTCGTGTGCCTCTGGGGAAAAGATCCCTAAGACTGCGGCGATATTTTTGTTCAAAAAACAAAGTGCATAGCTGCTTAAAATTGCCACTGTTTTGCTCAATGTAAAACTCTGACGGCTCTGCTTGCGCACCAACTTCGTAGTAACCACTAATTTCTGTGCATTTGTCAAGGGTAATCATCGGATAAAGCTGTGACAAAATCATCGGCCTACTGTAAAACAAATACGCAACAAGCAAAATCACTGCCATAGCAATCACAATGACTGTTTTCTTTATACGCACTTTCTTCATTACTTTACCCCACAACAAATTCCGATTTGCAGGTCTGTTCGATTCCATATTATCACATAACAGGATACAATGCAAGAACAGCCACAGCAGAGCGATTTGTTGTGGCTGTTAACTGTTTTATGACCACCGCGCATCGTCCGGACTTTTTATGTTGGCTTTAAGCCTTATCCTTACAGGCTTTCAGGCACCTTGTCATTTATGGCCGCATACAGGGCCGCGACTATATCCTTAATGCGCTGCTGCGCATTCTCAACGGCTACGTCCTCCTTTATGGACTTATCGCGCGTTACTATCTCTATAACGCCTCTATCGAGCGTTTTGGGCGATATGATGACCCTTACGGGGCTGCCGAGAAGGTCGGCATCTGAGAACATAAAGCCTGCCGAAACCGCGCGGTCGTCATAAAGCACCTCATAGCCCTGCTCAGCGAGCGCAGCATACAGGCTTTCAGCAGCCTCCCTGACGTGCGCCTGCTCGGCCCTCAGCGCGCATATCTCTATCTGCCAAGGGGCTATGGTTATGGGCCATATCGGGCCATACTGATCGTGACGCTCCTCGCACACGCTTGCGATAAGGCGGCCCACGCCTATGCCGTAGCAGCCCATTATGGGGTTGACGCGGTTGCCCTTTTCGTCATCGTAGGTCATGCCCATAGCCTCGGTATACCTGCGGCCAAGCTGGAATATGTTGCCCACCTCTATGCCGTTTTTTACTATGAGCGAGTGCTTGCCGCACTTGGGGCATACGCCGCCAACGGTGGCCTTTGCAACGTTGGCATATTCAGCGTCAGGAACGTCCCTATCCATATTCAATCCCGTATAGTGATAGCCTTCCTCATTGGCGCCGCAAACAAGGTTCCTTGTGCCTTCAAGCGAGCGATCGTATACAACGGTTATCCCCTTGTGCAATCCTACAGGCCCTATGGCGCCGGCGACGAGGCCAACATGGTCTATCTCTACTGCCGGATGGACTTCGGCCTTTATATAGTTGCGCAGCTTTGTCTCGTTCACCTCAAGGTCGCCGCGGACGAATACAAGCACATAGCTATCGTCCTCGTTTCGCTGATACACAACGGCCTTGCAGCTCTTCTTTTCAGATGACTGCAGGAATTTGCAAACATCTTCTATGGTCTTATTATCGTATGTTGCGACCTTCTCAAGCGGGGCCGCTTCCTCGCCGTTATCATTATGCACTATGCAGTCGGCAGCCTCCATATTCGCTCTGTAACCGCACTCCGGGCAAAGGACTATGGTATCCTCGCCTATATCGGTTAGCAGCATGAATTCATGGCTCACCTTGCCGCCCATCATGCCGGAATCGGACGCAACGGCGACCACCTCCGGTATGCCGACGCGTGCGTATATGCGCTCATACGCCCTGTAGCAGCGTTTATAGTAACGCTCCAGATCCTTCTGCGATGTGTGGAAGGAATAAGCGTCCTTCATCGTAAACTCGCGCACCCTTATAAGGCCGCCGCGAGCCCTCGGCTCATCGCGGAACTTGGTCTGTATCTGATATATCATGAACGGATACTTCTGGTACGTTCCGGCTATATTCATAGCCATATGAACAGCGGCCTCCTCGTGGGTCATGCCAAGCAGCATGTCCGCTCCGCTTCTGTCCTTAAATCTTAAAAGCTCCTTGCCCACGCTTTCCCAGCGTCCGGAGGACTGCCATAGCGCTGCGGGCATAGCGACCGGAAACAGCACCTCCTGGCCGCCTATCCTGTCCATTTCCTGCCTGAGGATAGCCTCTATCTTGTTCTCTATGCGCTTTGCCGGCGGCAGAAGAGAATATATGCCGTTGCCCACCTGCTTTATGTACCCGCCGCGGGTCATAAGGTTCTGGCTCTCTATTTCTGAGGTCCTGTCCTTGTAGCGTTCGCCTAAAAGCTCGCTGACTTTCATTGTTTTCACCTTTCTTATCCGTTTGCACAGATACGCCCTTTTATCATATCCGTATTATACCATCACTTGACAAGAGCATACAAGCCCCAAAGGTCTGATTTGGGGCGTCTTTCTGCGTTCTGTTCACTCTTGAATTGCCTGCGCTCCACTGCCCTGAAATACGCCCATTCAGCCATTTACAAAACGCTCAAAGCCGGATAAACTATAATGCAGCGAAACCAACGAGGTGATGTCACATGAGCAAAATCGATACTATGGTATCAGAGCATCAAAAAGAGCTGGACTTTTCAGGCCCGTTCTATATTTCCTTTGATGAGTTCGGCTCCGCTCCCTGCGGCCGGATAGATTATCCTGCGCTTTCAAATGCGTTTGCGCAGTGGTTATACGATCGCGGTATCACGCCCGAAATAGTCGGCTGGAGCAGCAAAGGCGGCTTCTGCGATGCCGATAAAGAAGGCTATGCGAATAAGTTTACAGTAACACAAGGCGAATATGCGGCCGTTCTGAAGTCTATGGAGGATACGATCTGGGAGGAATTCTGCAAGGAAAAGATATGGGACGAATGCATATATAACAGCGAAATGCCGGACGAAGGATAGACCTTTTTTGTTTATGTTTCAATCCTCTTGATGAAAACGACAAATCCGAACCCATCACCTATCGGCATCGGGTTCGGATTTGATTGATTTGGAAAGGAAATCATATATTGATAGAATAACAGCCTATGGGTGCAAATGATAGTGCGTGGGTGCAATGAAATTCTCACAAAATATCAGTTCCTCCAGATTGTCAATTTTGCCACTTTGGTAGAGATATATAAAAAAGAACGGTGCTGAAAAATCAAACACCGTTTAATTCCTGTACTTGTTATCCTTCAACCTCCATCCCGTTTCTGAACCGGAAGAGCAGCGTTCCGTTATGCCTTAGTGTGCCTTTGCAGTATTCTTGAGGTAGTCACGCGCCGGCTTGGTAGCGTCATACCATTCCGTATTCCTCTGTGTGGATTTGTCAAGCACGTTAAGCGCTATGTTCATGGCGCCCGCCTGCACTTCGTCCCATATAACGCGCTCGCCGTTGCCAATATAGTCAAACAGCTGCGTTATGCTCTCGACAAGCTCAGTTTTTTGCATTGTGCTTTGGTAATCCTTAAGTATACGCCCTGCGAGCCGGTCTATTACTGCCGGTTTCACATGGTGTCCCTGAGTTATCTTAAGCTCCTGCCTTACAAGGTCAAGCGCCTGCGTAAGCTTGTCGTTCTCCTTTTGCAGCTTCTGTACATCCTTAGCCGTCACAGATACATCATCCTTGCGGGAGAACTTGACATCTTCGGACGTTTGTGGCATATTATCTATAGAAGCTGTATTTCTTGTCTCCGTCTTTGAACGGCCTGGGCCTTTGAGCCCCCTAGTCGGGAAATCGGCTTCTGTTATTTTACCAATATTATATATGGTATTAACGTTGCCGTTTTTACCGATAGACAGTCTAAGTTCATAATAACCGGAGTTGTCCTTAAAATATGCAGTTCTATAGTTAAAACCATCCTTAGCAAATGGATGATTTTTTCTGTCCGGAACAGTCGAACCAGTTCCGCGTGATACCTGTGCAATCTCATCTATATGTGATTCAGCGTTCAGCTTTCGTACATACTCCGAATCGGTCATAGGACGCTTACTGCCATCTGATAGTGTTACGAAGTTCCTAAAAGTTGCCTTGCCCGCAGTATCAGCCGTTATTGTGAGCGGAACTCCGTTTGCTGAATAAACTGTCACATCTCTGCCGTGACGTATCTCGTTGTTGATATAATCCTCTACTTGACGCGCCCATTCACTTGGATTATCGCCGGAAATTACGTTCCTGTCAGCTTCAACGTACTGCTTGCCGTTTTCGGTAGTCTGTATCGAATATCGCGCGCCGCCATCTCCGTTCGCCGCTTTACCCTTCGTCCCTTCCATCCCCTCAAAGTAATAGTCAGCTATCATATCAAGGGTCTGCTTGTTGTTGCGGATAAGCTCCATCTGCTCCCAGCTCTTTTGACCTTTGAGAATGTTATATGCCTTATCCAGTATCGCACGAAGGTCTTTTATAAGCTTCTCAAACCATGCCTTGACCTTACTGCCGGACTTCATCACCTTGTCGGCAAAGCGTTTGCCCTGCTGATTCTAACTGTGTTGAGCGGCATTTATAGGTTTTCTAAAATAAAACGCTCAAAATCAAATTATATATTTTACAAATTCGGTCTGGTGTGATATTATAAACATGAATTTTCGCTATATAAACCATCGTGATATCGTTTAGTTGCTTTTTGTTAAGTTGAGTGGGTGATCGCGGACGCATATGCATCCGCAAAAATGAAAAGGCGTTAGCCTAAGGCAAAGTGAATATTATTATCCGGAAGGAGGATATGATATGAAGGGTCTAAACCTATACCTGAGCATGATGCGCAGAAGATGGCTGGGCAATTCGTTGATAGCGCTGCTTATCGCCGTTACGTCGGTATTCATGCTGCTCTACCCCGGACTTATTGCGGATTCAGAGGAGGAGCTGGAGGCCGCGTATAAATCCATAGAGGTGTCCGGCTGGCTTGTTAATGCCAGCGGATATGATGATCCTCAGATCCCGCTGGATATTTATGATGCGATAGTCGATTCGGGCTTTCTTAAAGAATATTATGCGTATTCGTATTGCCCGGTTATGCCTGTGGATGTGGCTATAAGGGAGCAATGCAATGCTGATCCCACATTTGTTGATTACTCATACGAAAAACAATGTGAGCAGATAACCGGATCGCTGCTGAAAAAGCTTGAATGGGGAAGCTACAGCACCATAAACATGTATGGCGTGAACGACCTTTATGCCGATTCGCTGCTTTCGCGTTTGAGCGAGTCGATAACATGGCTGGATGGGTATGATGCGAGCGCACTGCGCGGGGAAGAAATGGTCTGCATAGTACCTGAGGACAGCGGCGCTGCACTTGGGGACGAGGTGCAGATGATACTGCGCCGCCTTTGGCCGGAAGGGACATATAAATCGGGCGACAAGGCCCGTGTCGTGGCAGCATTTAAGGTAATAGGCACGCATACGCTTACATCGGGTATACAGTACGGCAGTATATACGGCTCAAATTACTATGCGTATTGCCCGCTTGCGGCCATGCGCAGGGCGCTTGAAGGGGATAAAACGTTCAACTTTACCGTGCGTAACCTTTCATTTACAATAGGCCAGTGCGACAGAATAGATGAATTCAAGCAGCTGCTTGTTGACCTTCAGCTTAATGTGAACACAACCGGCGTGCGCGCCGCCGTGGACGACAGGATAATGATAGGCACGGTGTCGCCGATACAGAAGAACATTGCGCTGCTTAAAGGATTGCATGTGTTCCTGTATGCGCTGGTGGTGCTGATGGGCTTCCTGCTTTGCTTCCTTACGGCGCGCGGCAGAAAGCAAGAGTACGCCGTTATGCGCTTGCTTGGTGAAAGCCGTGCCGCAGTCACAATGAAGGCGATAGTGGAGCAGATAATACTGTGCGCAATAGGCATCGGCCTTGGCATAGTGGCAATGCTCATAATCCCGTATAAGCGGGCGGATTGGTTCAGCGCGGATGCTGTTATACTGGTTGCGGCGTGCTATCTTGTGGGCGCAGCATCGGCCGCGCTGATGAGCGTTCGCGTGGACGTTATGAGCATACTGCGGGACAAAGAATAACAATAATTGGAGGAGGAAACGACAAATGGCAATACTTAGTGCAAACGAAGTGCATTATTCCTATAAGAGCAAATACCAAACCGTCCATGCCGTGCGCGGCGTGACATATAACTTTGAAAGCGGCAAGTTTTATGCAATAGTAGGCAAAAGCGGCTGCGGCAAAACCACGTTCCTGTCAATGCTTGCCGGGCTTGACCTGCCAAGTGACGGCGCGGTTGAATTCGGTGGCAAGACCACGGCGGAGCTGAACCGCGATAAATACCGCATGGACGACGTGGCGTTGATATGCCAAAGCTTCAATCTTTTCCCGCTGCTGACCGTGCTTGAAAACGTTATGTACCCCATGACGCTTCGCGGAATATCCGCGCATAAGGCCAAGGAGACCGCCAAGGAAAAGCTTGCCGCGGTTGGGCTGGACGAAACGTATTACAAGCGCCTTCCGGATATGCTTTCCGGCGGAGAGCAGCAGCGCGTGGCCATAGCGCGCGCCCTTGCAAGCGACGCTAAGGTGCTGCTTGCAGACGAACCCACGGGCAACCTTGATACCGAAAACGGGAAAAACATAATAGACATTCTTAAAACGCTTGCCAGAGAGCAGGGATATTGCGTAATAGTAGTTACGCATGACCTTGGCATAGCCGCCGAGGCGGATGAAGTGCTGCACCTGAGCGATGGCATGGTTAAGGCCGAATAAGTCTTTTCATTAGTGGTGGCGGAGGGTTTTGCATTTATTTTACCTCTGCCTGTACCTCCTTTCTGAGCGGGCAGACCGATAAGCGATCTGCCCGCAAGCTTTATATTCAAATCAAAACTTTATTTGAGCCTGCATAAGCGCAAATTGACAAAATGTACGGCGTCAAAGTATCATATCATTATAAACACATAAAAGGGGACACAAACCTTGCAGACGCTATTTGAAATATGCTGCGGCAGTGCGGAGGACGCAATGCTTGCGTACCGCGCGGGGGCAAACAGGGTTGAGCTGAACAGCGATCTTTTTCACGGAGGCTTAACTCCAACGCTTGGCAGCCTTATCGCCGTTAAGAAGGCTGTGCCCGCGCTTGAAATAATGGGCATGGTGCGCCCCCGTGAAGGCGGCTTTTGCTATACGGATACGGAGTATGCCGTTATGAAGGAGGATGCGCGGCTTATGCTTGAGCATGGCACGGACGGCATAGTTTTCGGCTTTCTGCATGAAAACGGTACTGTGGATGCTGAGCGCACAAGCGAATTTGCGGCAATGGCAAAAAGCTATGGCAAGCAAAGCGTGTTCAGCCGAGCAATAGATGTTACACCGGACTGGCGTGCGGCGCTGGACATATTGATAGAATCCGGCATTACGCGCGTGCTAACAAGCGGGCAGCGGCCAACGGTCATGGAGGGGGCGGGAGTGATAGCTGCAATGGTTCGCTATGCGGCGGGAAGAATAGAGATTCTGCCAGGTTCAGGCATACGCGCGAACAACTTGCGCCTTGTTCTGGAGCGCACAGGCTGTACGCAGCTACACATGAGCGCACATATGATAGCACATGATATGTCCGCCGCAAACGGCAACGGAATATGCTTCACAGCCAGCGAAATACCGAAAGAGGGCTGCTACAAGCTGATAGACCAAAATAAGGTTGAAGAAATAGCGCGAATGCTGAAAGGAGACACAAATGTACAGCTTTGACCGCAATGAATACGAACGCCGCATGAAATGGTTTCTTGAGGCGCGCTTTGGCGTGTTTATCCATTGGGGGCTTTATGCCATACCGGCGCGCGGCGAATGGGTGCGCAGTACGGAGCAAATGGAAGAAGCCGGCTATATGCGCTATTTTTACGAATTTGACCCAAGGCTTTACGACCCTTCCACATGGGTGCGCGCGGCAAAACGCGCCGGCATGAAATATATAATACTCACGGCGAAGCATCACGACGGCTTTTGCCTTTTTGATACCGCAACGACCGGCTTTAAGTCCACCGATACAAAGCTTGGGCGGGATATAGTGAAGGACTTTACCGATGCCGCACGCGCGGAGGGGCTGCACGTTGGGCTATACTATTCGCTGATAGATTGGCATCATAAGGACTTTCCGCATTATGGGGACAGGCAGCATCCCATGCGCAACAGGCCGGAATGCACGAATGAAGGCCGCGATTTTAACCGCTACCTTGACTATATGCATGCTCAGGTGCGCGAGCTTTGCACCAACTACGGCAAGATAGACATAATGTGGTTCGATTTTTCGTATGACGATATGCGTGGGGAAAAGTGGCGTGCGAGCAAGCTTGTGGACATGGTGCGCACGCTTCAGCCGAGCATAATATTGAATAACCGCCTTGAGTGCAGCGGCGAGGGCTTCGGCTCGCTTGCCGAGGGGCGGCCAACGCCGTACCACGGCGACTTTGTAAGTCCGGAAAAGATAATTCCTCCGCGCGGCATATTCGACCCCGCGGGTGATCCGGTATACTGGGAAGTATGCGCCACTATGAACCAGAACTGGGGCTACTGCGGCACGGATAATTATTATAAAAGCGCGGATATGCTTATAAAAAAGCTGGTTGAATGCGTAAGCAAGGGCGGCAATTTCCTGCTGAACATAGGGCCGGATGCAAACGGAGCAATACCGCTGCGCGCCGCGGAAACGCTGGATGAGATAGGCCGTTTTATGCGCGCGAATGGACAAAGCATATACGGCTGCACCAAAAGCGCTGTACCTAAACCCGAATGGGGCCGCATAACGCAAAAGGGGAACGAACTTTATCTTCATGTGTATGAAAATACACTTGGGCCGCTGCCTCTTTTCGGCATAAATGCGCAGGACATAGATTCAATACGCCAGCTTTCGGACGGGCGGGAGATTCCGCTTTCGCATAGCTGGGTGCATAGCGATTATCCGGACATGGCCTTTGCCGACCTTGGGCCGGACCCAACGCTTGTTGACGGCACGGATACGGTACTAAAACTTACGCTGAAGGAGTAAACGGCATGTTTTCGGATAAATTCAGGCAGTATTCTTCGCGCGTATATGCTGAGCGAAGGGAATATATAGCCAAAAATACGGCGGATATAATAGCCGCGCAGAAGGATGATATGCGTACCGCGCTTGAGTATCTTTACGGCACGCTGCTGCTTGACGATGTTCGCTTCACGCCGTTTGAATGGATGGAAGAAGCCTGCGCCGCCGCGCTTGCGACCCGTGCGGCAAATCAATACGGGGCTGATATACCGGAGGATATATTTGCGCAATATGTGCTTTGTCCCCGCGTTAATAACGAGCGCGCGCAAAGGCACAGGCGCTTTTTTGCGGAAAAGCTTAAAGCGCGCGTACAGGGCAAAAGCATAGCGGATGCGGCGCTGAGCGTGAACCTATGGTGCTGCGAACAGGTAACATACCATTCTTCGGACGATCGCACGGAGGGGCCTATTACCGCATATCTTTCGGGCATAGGCCGCTGCGGAGAAGAATCGGCATTCGCGGTATGCGCGCTGCGCAGCGTTGGCATACCGGCGCGGCAGGTATATTCCCCATGGTGGAGCCATTGCGACGATAACCACGCATGGGTTGAGGTGTACACGGGCGACGGCTGGCATTATATGGGCGCGTGCGAACCGGAATATGAGCTTGACCGTGGGTGGTTCATGGCGGCGTCGCGCAGGGCGATGCTTGTGCATTCGCGCGCGTTCAGCAGCTATACTGCAGAAGGTCTTGCAGGAGAAGAATTGATAGAAAAGCGCGGCGAGGCATACCTTTTTAACCAAACCGCGCGCTATGCGGACACGGTAGAACTGAATATAAGCGTAGTTTGCGGTAATGCGCCGGTTTGCGGCGCCAGGGTGCATATACAGCTATTAAACATGGCCGCGTATCGCGATATTGCCGTGCTGACGACAGACGGCGAAGGCCGCGCGCAGCTGCGCTGCGGTAAGGGCAGCATACATATATCTATCGAGCATAACGGTGCGTATTTTGAGCGCGACATAGACACATCAATTTGCACGGAAGTAATGTGCGAACCGGGCGAATTTGCGCAGGGGCAAGCTTCGGGCGTATTCCGCGCACCGCAGAGTGCGCCCGCCGTCAGTCGCGCCGCGGATAAGGCTAAGCAGGCCGAAATGAAAGCCGCCGTGGCTAACGCGGCAAGCACACGCGAAAGGCGTATAAACGCATATTATGATGAGTTTACGGCATCTCATAAATGCAGCGAAGTATGGCTGCCGTATATACGCGCCGCGCGCGGCAACGCGGATGAAATAGGTGCATTTTTGCTTTCACAGGGTGAAGCGGATATGCCGTATGCACTGAAGATGCTCCAAAGTCTGAGCGAAAAGGATATGCGCGATACCGATGCAGCAACGCTTATGTATCATATGAAGCGCGTGCTGCCGAATAAGCATGGTATGGATGATAGCTTGTTTATAAATTATGTGCTGTGTCCGCACATAGGGATGGAACCTATATGCAAATGGGATGAAGAAGGGCTTAGTATGCTGGACGCAAACTCCGCCGCCGTTGCAAAACTAAGGCTGAGCGGTATGCCCGCAAGGCTTTCGCCCGTGACGGGCGCTGCGGAATACATGCAAAACGGAAGATGGACGCTGCTTAACGCTGTTCCGATGGGCAGACTTGAACTGGCCGGCGATGGGCTGAAACAGGGCGAAAGCTGGGCGCTGACGCGGCTTAAAGACGGCGAATATTTGCCGCTGAACATGGGCGAGTTACCGCTTTGCATGGATATTCCGGCGGGCAAATATGCGCTTATGGTAACGAACAGGTTGCCGAGCGGGGATCAGCAATATGTGGCCAACAGATTTGAATTGGCCGAGGGTGAACGGCTGGGCTTTACGCTTGTGCGGCCTAAGGCAGAACTTAGCGAACTGCTTGGGCATACGGCGCTGTGCGATGCGATTGTATATGATAAGCATGGACAGGCGTTCCCGCTTGCGTCTTTATGCGCGGGGAATGCGGCGCTGATAGCGTTTTTGCAGCCGGGAGGGGAGCCTACGGAGCATTTTTTGAACGAGCTTTATGATGCGTATGAGAGGCTGAGCGCTGTTTGCCGAGTTGTTATAGTGCTGCCGAGCGCCGGCGCATCAAGCCCGGCATATGTCCGTTTTGCGGACAAATACGGCAAGGTAGATACATATATAGATGCCGATGAGGTGCAGGAGCCGCTCGCCCGCGCGGCTTTCAAGGAACCGGGCGACTATCCGCTGCTGTTCCTTATGGGCGGTTATCCTGACTGCCGCTTTGCTTCGGCAGGGTATTCGGTAGGGTCGGTTGAACTGATAATAAAACTCGCCGCGCTCATATAGCAGGGCGCTATTCAGTGCCGTTAAATCGGAATACCTGTTGTAAAGGGCGGTTAATTTCATCTCAGTATCGGCCTGTAGCTGCTGCGCTTCACTTACATAACTCATTTTGTTCCTCCTGAAATATTATACAGCCATATGCTGACATTATAATATTTGCAGCCCATCCGGATTAAGAAAAAAAGACGCGGCCACAAGCAAACGCCAGAACGCTGCTCACAGAAATGCCACGTTTGAATATAATATGCCACAAAGCTCTGAGAATGTCAGGCTTTCTGCGAAAGATGGCAATGCAGATATCCGAGAAGTTGACCCGATGCGGCGTAAGGCAACGGACGGACGAGGCGAAAGGCTTCAGATATATTGTGCTGCTGTTCAAATCGCATTGCTTTTCAGGGGAATGGAGGTCTAAAAATCTGTAGCAGGTGGCCTTGTATTCCTGATTGTGGTATAATCTTACTTTCAAATAGATGAGTAACGGAGGGCAGAGTGAAGAAGCTTTGGAAATATATGCGGGACTACCGCAGGGAAGGCATACTGGCGCCGCTGTTCAAGCTGCTGGAAGCTTCGCTTGAGCTTCTTGTGCCGCTTGTTATGGCGCAGATAATAGATACAGGCATAGCCAACGGGGACCGCGGCTTTATACTTTCGCGCTGCGGAATACTTGCAGTGCTGGCGGCGGTAGGTCTGGTGTGCTCCATAACGGCGCAGTATTTTGCGGCTAAGGCATCGGTAGGCTTTGCGGCAAAGCTGAGGAGCACGCTTTTTAAGCATATACAATCGCTCAGCTATTCAAAGCTCGATACCCAGGGCACCGGCACGCTTATCGCCCGCATAACGGGGGACATAAATCAGGTGCAGTCCGGCATGAACCTTGCGCTTAGGCTCCTTTTGCGCTCGCCGTTCGTTGTGTTCGGCGCAATGATAATGGCCTTCACGATAGATGTTAAGGCGGCGCTCGTGTTCGTGGTCACAATACCGCTTTTGTCCATAGTCGTGTTCGGCATAATGCTTTGGAGCATCCCGATGTATAAAAAGGTGCAGGCGCGGCTGGATAAGGTGCTTGGCATAACAAGGGAAAATCTTTCCGGCGTTCGCGTCATAAGGGCGTTTTGCAAGGAGGATGAGGAACGGCGGGAGTTTGGCGAGCGCAATGCAGCGCTCACAAAGCTGCAGCTTATAGTGGGCCGCGTCAGCGCGGCAATGAATCCGGCCACGTATATAATGATAAACCTTGGCATAGCGGTGCTTATATACGTTGGCGCGCTGAGGGTGGACAGCGGCATTTTGACTCAGGGACAGGTAGTGGCGCTGTATAACTACATGTCCCAAATACTGGTGGAGCTTGTTAAGCTTGCTTCGCTTATTATAACCATAACGAAGGCGCTTGCCTGCGCGGGCAGAGTAAGCGCGGCGCTTGACGTGGAAAGCGACATGCATGGCGCGGATACAATGCCCCGAGAGATCGATACGGACGAGGAAGTGCGCTTTGAAAACGTTGAATTCGGCTATGCCACGGGCGGCGAACCCGCGCTGAGCGGCATAAGCTTCAGCGTGAAAAAGGGCGAAACAATGGGCATAATAGGCGGCACGGGCAGCGGTAAATCGAGCTTGGTAAGCCTTATACCCCGCTTTTATGACGCGACCGGCGGCCATGTTTACATAAAGGAAAACGATGTGAAGGATTATCCGCTCGGCGCGCTGAGGGAGATGGTGGGCATGGTGCCGCAGAAGGCAGTGCTGTTCAAGGGAACAATACGCGAAAACCTGCGCTGGGGCAACGCCGATGCCACCGGGGAAGAAATGGAGCGGGCGTTGAGCGATGCGCAGGCGCTTGAAATAGTTAAGGCCAAACCCGAAGGGCTTGATTCACCCGTGGCGCAGAACGGGAAGAACCTTTCCGGCGGGCAGCGGCAGCGGCTAACCATAGCGCGGGCGCTTATAAAGAAGCCTGAAATACTGATACTGGACGACAGCGCAAGCGCGCTTGACTACGCAACGGATCTTGCGCTGCGGCGCTCGCTTGCTGCGCTTAGCTATAAGCCGACGGTGTTCATAGTGTCCCAGCGGGCAAGCTCGATACTGCATGCGGATAAGATAGCCGTGCTTGACGAAGGAAAAATGGTAGGGCTTGGCACGCATGATGAGCTGATGCAGACCTGCCCCGTTTACAGGGAAATATACTATTCCCAGTATGAGCAGGAGGTGAAGCGCGATGCCTAAGCTGAAAGAAAACAGCTCAACGCTTAAAAAGGTGCTTGGGCGCATAGCGCGCTACCGTCTGAACGCGGTGCTCAGCATACTGCTAAGCGCTGTATACGTTGGTCTTTCGCTGTATGTGCCTATACTGGCGGGGCGGGCGATAGACAGTATAATTGCCCCGGGCAGCGTGGATTACGCCCAAATTATGCTGGAACTGACCAAAATAGCCGTTGTTGCGGCCATGGCCGCGCTTGCGCAATGGCTGATGAACATAATAAACAACTCCATGACCTATAACGTTGTTAAGGACATGCGCACGGAAGCGTTCGACAGGCTGATGAAGCTGCCGCTCAGCTATATAGACGCGCATCCTTACGGCGAGACGGTGAGCCGCATAATTGCGGACGTGGACCAGTTTGCGGACGGACTGCTGCTGGGCTTCAGCCAGCTTTTTACCGGAATACTTACGATTATAGGCACGCTTGTATTCATGCTCAGCGTGAATGCGCCGATAACGCTTGCCGTAGTGATACTCACGCCGCTTTCGCTTTTTGTTGCGCGCTTCATTGCCAGACGTACGCATTCCATGTTTGCGCGCCAGGGCGAGGACAGGGCGGAGCAGACGGCGTTCGTTGAGGAAATGATAGGCAACCAGAAGGTTGTGCAGGCTTTTGCGCACGAACAGGCGAACGAAGAACGCTTTGACGAAATAAATAAGCGCCTCAGCGAAAGCTCCTTGCAGGCCATATTCTATTCTTCAATAACCAATCCCGCCACAAGGTTCATAAACAGCCTTGTTTACGCGGCGGTGGGCCTTACGGGCGCGTTCGCGGCGGTTGCGGGCAGCATAACGGTTGGCGGGCTTTCGGCTTTTTTAAGCTACGCTAACCAGTATACGAAGCCGTTTAATGAAATATCCGGCGTTATTACGGAATTCCAGAACGCATTGGTGTGCGCGGAGCGTATATTCGCGCTGATAGAAGAACCCACGGAAGAACCTGATGCGTCGGACGCGTGCGTGCTTGACCACGCGGAAGGCATAGTGCAGGCGAACGCGGTGGCATTTTCATACGTTGCGGACAGGCCGCTTATAAAGTGCCTTGATCTGGACGTGAAGAGCGGCGAGCGCGTGGCGATAGTGGGGCCCACGGGCTGCGGCAAAACAACGCTTATAAATCTGCTTATGCGCTTTTATGACGTGAATGTTGGCAGCATAAGCGTTGACGGGACGGATATACGCAACATTACGCGGCACAGCCTGCGGCGTAACTACGGCATGGTATTGCAGGAAACGTGGCTGAAGGAAGGCACCATACGCGATAATATAATTATGGGAAAGCCGGACGCAACGGAGGAAGAGATAATTGCCGCGGCAAAGGCGGCGCATTCGCACGGCTTCATAACGCGGCTGCCTAACGGATACGATACCGTTATAGGCGAGGATGGCGGCAGCCTGTCGCAGGGGCAAAAGCAGCTGTTGTGCATCACGCGCGTTATGCTCTGCCTGCCGCCAATGCTCATATTGGACGAGGCCACAAGCAGCATAGATACCCGCACGGAGCAGCATATTCAGCATGCGTTTGCTCAGCTTATGCAGGGCCGCACGAGCTTCATAGTGGCGCACAGGCTGTCCACAATAAAGAACGCGGACATGATACTGGTTATGAAGGACGGCGACATAATAGAAAAAGGCAAGCACGACGAATTGGTAGCGCGCGGCGGATTTTATGCGGCGCTGTACAACAGCCAGTTTGCCAGGTAAGTAAAAAGTTAAAAGAGGGAGCTCAATACCCCCTTATCAACTGATGGTAATATGATAAAATTAGGAAAAACAAGAGGAGAGATGCTAATGGATACACTAACCGCAATTTTTACCCGCAGGAGTACGCGGCATTTTGATGACAGGCCGATAGAGGATGATAAGCTGCGCACGATACTGGAGGCGGCGATGAGCGGGCCAAGCTGCGTAAATTCCAAGGATTGGGCATTTATAGTGGTGACGGAGCGTGAAACGCTGGACAAAATGGCGGAAGCGAACGGCAGACCGGCGCAGCCGCTGAAGGAAGCCGCGGCGGGCATACTGGTATGCGGCGATATGGAGCGCGCGTTTGAGCGGGCGAAGGATTATTGGATAATAGACGGGGCCATAGCGGCGGAGAACATAAGCATATGCGCGCAGGCGCTTGGTATAGGCGCGGTGTGGCTTGGAACATGGCCGCAGATGGAGCGCGTTGAAAAGCAAAGAGAGCTTTTTGGTCTGCCGGCGAGCATAGTGCCGCATTCAATAATCGCATTGGGATATCCTAAAGATGATATAACCGCGCCGCGTGAGAGCCGCTACGATGAAGGCCGGGTACATTGGAATAAATGGCAATAAAAAGAACGAAAACCATGTAAGCAAAAGTATTCTTTTCAAAAGACATAATGCCGGAATATGAAGAAAAGGCGGGGAGACCCGCCTTTATACTATTTCCGGCTTTGCGCCCTTCGGAATGGGGCAAACATAGCCTGCGCTTGAAGCGCGCTCAAATTCGGCGCGGATGGGAGGCAGCAGCGCCGGGTCGTCTATAATGTCTATTGCGGCGGCGGCAAGCACCTTTGCGGCGGTGAGCATACCTTTATGCGCAATGCCTGTTGTGCCGGCGGAAACCATCTGCCATGAGTGGCCGGGGACCATGCTGGGTGCTGTGACGCAGTTTATCTGTCCGGTTGGGGTTTGCCAGCTTACGTCGCCCACGTCGGTAGAGCCCGGCAGCGTTACGGAGGAATGATACAGCGGCATAAGAAAATCGTTCAGCGCGCGTTTGCCGCCATCGGTAGCCTTGTCAACGGTTTGGGCTATATTCTCATCGAACTTGGCGGCATAACCTGGCAATCCTGCGGATTCATATGTATTCTTCAGCGCGGCAGCATAGGCCCATTCCTCTTCGGTATATTCGGGCAGGGCTACCTGAACAAAGTTTTTATACAATAGCTGCTCCATTGTTTTCAGCGGCAGGGGATTGGCCATGCCGTCTATGAAGCGGGTGGAAAGCTGAGTTTCGGTCATAAGCGCTGCGCCCTGGGCTATCTTGTCCACGCGCGCTTCAAGCTTGACAGCATCCTGCACGGTGGCTTCGCGTATCATATAAAGCACCTTGGCCTTGGACTGCACAACGTTTGGCGATACTCCGCCCGCATCGGTAAAGGCATAATGCACGCTGGCGTTCTTGCCCATATGCTCACGCAGGAACTGCACACCTATGTTCAGCAGTTCTGCTGCATCCAGCGCACTGCGCCCCTGCTCAGGTGCGCCCGCCGCATGGGATGCTACACCGGAAAAGATGTATTCCTTTTGTATGCATGCCATGCTGCTGCCGGTGACCACCTGATTTACGTCGTCGGGGTGCCATGTGAGCGCGGCATCAAGCTTTGTCCATTCGTTTTCGCGGGCAAAAAACGCCTTTGCCGCACCGCCCTCTTCACCGGGGCAGCCATAGAATATTACCGTGCCGCTTTTGCCCGTGAATTTTAGATACTCTTTTATGGCTATTGCCGCGCCGAGCGCACCTGCGCCCAACAGATTGTGCCCGCAGCCGTGCCCGTTCGGGTTGTCGGGGACGGGCTTTTCCACCGTTGCGCCGCCCTGCTGACTAAGGCCGGAGAGCGCATCGTATTCGGCAAGTATACCTATTACGGGATGGCCGCTGCCATATGTGCCGGTGACGGCGGTTTCTATTGAGCAAAGGCCGTGCCGCACGCTGAAGCCTTCTTTTATAAGAAGCTGTTCATATAGCTTCTCCGAACCGTATTCCTGCAGCGAAAGCTCCGCCAAGCCCCATATTTCATCTGAAGCGGCGCAGAGCATGCCCGCCTTGGCATCGATAATATTCAAAGCATCGTTCTTATTCATATCCAACGACCCCCTTCATAAATAAAAATACACCGCATAACGTGGCTGATGATGCGATTATAGCCCTAAACACACCAGATGTAAATATATAAATTGAAATATTATGCAGGAAATACGCATAAATATTTGTACAGGCTTTTGAAGGGCAATCCATTTTCGTGCGGTGGAGGCGAAATACCGGACAAAATGGGGATAAACCCAAATGTATATATGCATGCAGTATACATTTTCTCAGGGGGCTTAAACAAGACATATATAATGGCCGTGAGCGACAACGCCGCAGTAACGATAGAGAGCGGCTGCACATGGACGCTTAACGGCAACTGCACAATATCGAGCCTTGCAAACAACTGCACAATCAATTTCAACGGCTATACCATAACACTTACAGACAGCACGGTGCTGAGCTGAGCGAAAAAGGCCGCAGGGGTTGATTTTTGTGTGCGCATAGCGTATAATTAAAAGCACCGGGCAACCGGCACAAAGTGAATAAATATCAGATGGGCTTTGCCGGAGCTTCTCCGGCGGCGGAATGGGGTGAGATGCCCCGCGAGTCGGTCACTGTGATACCGTAAAAGGTTAAGTCAGATACGCTTTAAGCCCAAGGGTTCCTGCCGTCACCGGGAAGCTGCTTCTTTACGCAATATATTGTCTGTGCAGCTTCGGCATACACAGACTTTTTATTTTACTTAGTGCGGCATGGAACCGATGAAAAGCAAGATGCCGAAAAACTTGAATTGAGTGTGAAAGAGTGAGTACGGTATACATAATGATGCGGTTTGAATAGACAGCAAGCCTATCTCCTTGGCGGCTGGCCGCATAGTTAGTTACAACCGCCCTTCGTATTGTACCGGCGAAGGGCGGCCTCCTGATAAGCGGGCGAATATGCCTTTACATAAGCACAGTACAACCTCACAAAAAGCATGGCCGGCAGAGCAGCCGGCTTTTGCTTTTTATCCGCCCATAAAAAGTAAAAGTAAAGATAAAATGAGAAAATGTGATTTTTCTCATAAAAAAGTCCTTGAAATTTACTCGAAACAGGCTTACAATTGGAGCGCACTCTATGGACGAAAGGAATGGAAGAATAATATGCCGAGAAGATATGATAGAGAGGATGCCAAGAGAAGAATACTATCTGTATGCGTAAAGCTGTTTATTGAGAGGGGCTACGAAAAGACAACTACCGCCGAAATACTGGAAAAGGCGGACGTTACGAACGGCACGTTTTATAATATATTCAGCACGAAGAACGGCGTGCTGATAGAGCTGACGAATTTCGTGTTCGGACATCAGTTTGAAATGGCGCGGAACGTGGTAGGTAAGGATGCGGATCCGGTGCTTCTTTATGCCGTTGAAACCGCGATACAGCTTACCATGACGGAGCTGAGCAACAACATGAGGGAGCTTTACGTTGAATCATATTCGTTCGCGGAAACTTCGGAATATATATATCAGCATACTTCCACGGAACTGGCCAAGATGTTCGCCAAATATCTGCCGGACTATGAGGAGAGCGACTTTTACGAGCTGGAAATAGGTACGGCGGGCATAATGCGCGCATATATGGCGCGCCCGTGCGACAAGTATTTCAAGCTGGAAATGAAGCTTGAAAGGTTCCTGAACATGGCGCTTTGCGCATACAAGGTGCCTGAAGAAGAGCGCAAGGCGGCGATAAAGTACGTTGAATCGCTGGATATACGCGGCATTGCCAACGACGTTATGCAGCGGCTTTTCAAGATGCTCGCAGAGAAATATAACTTTACACTTGATTAGGTGTAATCCCGAAATATGGCGCGGCGGCGTTCGCTTTACGGCGGATACCGCCGTTTTTGTTTGCATAAAAGTAAAAATTGCAGCTCAGAATTGTAAAATTGCGGTTTGAAGGCAGGGATTTTATATTTTATGTTGAAAAACAGCTAAAAGAGGTTATGCAGGAGGTGCGGCATGAAGGAAGAAATACTATCCGGTGCGCTTAGGATAAGGGCTGAAGAACTGGAAAAGCAGATGCTGAGCCCATACGCAACGCTGTCCGTAAACACGCGCGGCAGGCAGCAGCCTATGGAAAAATGCCCTATAAGAACGGAATTTGTGCGCGACAGGGACAGGATAATACATTGCAAATCATTTCGCAGGCTGAAGCATAAAACACAGGTGTTCCTTTCGCCTGTTGGCGACCATTACCGCACGCGGCTGACGCACACGCTGGAGGTAAGCCAGATAGCGCGCACGATAGCGCGCGGACTTAGGCTGAACGAGGACCTGACAGAGGCAATAGCCATGGGGCATGACCTTGGGCACACTCCGTTCGGCCATGCGGGGGAGAAAGTGCTCAATTCGCTGGTAACCGGAGGATTCAGGCATAATGAACAAAGCCTTAGGGTAGTCGAAAAGCTTGAAAACGGGAAGGGGCTTAATCTTACGTTTGAGGTGCGCGATGGAATACTGAACCACCCGAGCGATTGCCGCGCGGCAACGCCGGAAGGGCGGATAGTAAGCCTGAGCGATAGAATAGCATATATAAACCACGACATTGACGATGCGGTACGCGCGGGTATATTGAACGAAAGCGATTTGCCCAAAAGCTGCGTGGAGCTGCTGGGCGCATCGCACGGAGAAAGGATAAATACACTTATACTGGACACCATCGCAAACAGCTTCGACAGCGCGGAAATACGCATGAGCAGCGAAGTCTGGGATGAATTCAAAAGGCTGCGCGACTTTATGTTTGAAAGAGTGTATTTGAATAAAAACGCAAAGCATGAGGAAACGAAGGGTATGCACGTTATTGCGGAGCTGTTCAAATACTATAAGGAGCATATAGACGAACTGCCGGAGGACTTTAAGAAAAACGTTGAGGAGGACGGCAAGGAGCGCGTTGCGGCGGACTGGATAGCCTGCATGAGCGACCGCTATGCCATATCCGATTACGAGAAAAAGTTCGTTCCGAAGGAATGGATGTGAAAATAAAAACAGGAGCAGGAAAAATGCCTTTTGCAGCGAAATATTATTTCGCAAAGAAAATGGGCGAATAAACAAGAAAGGGGCGATATTATGGCAGCATTTCCTGAGGAATGGCTGAATGAGCTTCTTTCAAAAACGGATATTGTGCGCGTTGTTGGCGACTATGTTTCCCTTACGCCCAAAGGCGGAAGATTCTGGGGCTGTTGCCCGTTTCATAATGAAAAAACGCCAAGCTTCAGCGTAACGCCTGAGAAGCAGATGTATTACTGCTTTGGCTGTCATGCGGGCGGCGGGGTTATACATTTTGTTATGGAGGCGGAGCATGTAAGCTATGTTGAGGCGGTAAAGCTGCTGGCGCAGCGCGCGGGCATGGAACTGCCGGACGAGGTGAACGATGCACGGCTGCGCGCGGAACGGGCATATAAGGAGAGGCTGTACAACGCATGCAAGGAAGCGGCAATTTTTTATAACAAAAAGCTGCTGAGCGCGGAAGGCAAAGCGGCGCAGGAATACCTGAAGCGGCGCGGCATAGGCGGAAAGATGGCAGTGCGCTTCGGCCTTGGCTATGCACCAGAGGGCTGGCACAACCTGATGGACTATCTTGAACAAAAGGGATACAGCCGGAAGGAAATGGTTGACGCCGGCCTTGCGATAGCATCAAAAAAAGACGGCGGGGCATACGACGCATACCGCGGAAGGCTTATTTATCCTATAATATCGGCCACGGGCAGGGTGATGGCATTCGGTGCGCGGACGATGAAGAAGGACGACGAGCCAAAGTATATAAACACAGGCGATACGCCCATATACAACAAACGTTATAACCTATATGCGTTGAATATGCAGCGGGGTAAGCGCGTGGGCGAGCTGATAATGGTTGAAGGGTACATGGACGTGATAAGTCTGTTCGCTGCGGGGATAGAGAACGCGGTGGCATCGCTCGGCACAGCAATGACGCAGCAGCAGGCGCGGCTGATAAAGCGCTATGCTGACAAAATGTATTTGTGCTACGATGGTGACAGCGCCGGACAAGCCGCAACGCTGAGAGGACTCGACATACTGTCTGCCGAGGGGATAGACCCGAAGGTGATAGTTATTCCGGGCAACATGGACCCGGACGATTATGTCAGAAAGTTCGGCAAAAACGGGTTCCTTGAACTGCGGGACAGCGCGCTGGACGCGAACACATTCCGCCTGACAAATCTGGCGGGAAAATACGACCTGAAAACACCGGACGGGCGAGAAGAATTTGCTAAGAAGGCATGTGCGTTCGTTGGATCGCTCCAGCCGGTGGAACGCGAGCGGCACATAGCCTTTATATCCAAACGGACGGGGCTTAGCGAAGCGGTGGTGAAAGCGCAATGCGGCCTGTTCGCAGCGGGAATTGAGAATATGCCTGCCAAAAGCAGGAATACTATGGGCAAAGCGCGAAAAGAGGCGGAGGACGAATGGGACAGCGCAGAGCTGACCATATTGAGCCTGATGCTGATGGACGCGGATACGGCGACATATACCGCAGCGGCAATGATGGAAAGCGGAGTTGAACTGCAAAACGAAGCGATAAGATCTGCGGCAGAGGAGTTGCTGATAAAGTATGCGGGCGGCGAAAATACGAGCACAGCCGTGATGATAAGCGAGCTGGAGCCGATGCAGGCGGAAGCAGTAAGCGCGGCGGAAGCGCAGGCGGAGAAGATAAAGGGAGACGTCAGGCAGATTGCCGACGACTGCGTGAAGCGAATGCTTAAAGCGGAGTTGAGCGCAGAGTTGGAGGACGAATTCGCCAAGGCGAGCGGGCTTGAGGGCGAAGAGAGAAAACAGAGCCTTAACAAGGCGAACGAAATAGCAAAAAAGCTGAAGCTTTTAAGATAGTTTGAACACAAATTTTGCAAAGGGGTGGCTGGTTTTGGAAGCAAAGGAACCAAAGAAGAACAAAATCGATGAACTGATCGAGCATGGTAAAGCGAAGGGCGTACTGACCTATAAGGAGGTTATGGACGCGCTGAACGAAACGGACATGGACAGCGACCAGATAGAGAAGCTGTATGATAAGTTCGAATCCATGAACATTGACGTGGTCGATGAAGAATTGGAAGTGCCTGAAAACATAAACGAGGAAATAGCTGAGATTGAAAACGATGCTTCTCTTGGCGAAGGCATATCCATTGACGATCCGGTAAGAATGTATCTGAAGGAGATAGGCAAGGTTCCGCTGCTGAGCGCAACGGAAGAAATAGAACTGGCCAAGCGCATGGCAGATGGCGACCAAGAAGCGAAGAAAAAGCTTGCCGAGGCTAACCTGAGGCTTGTTGTCAGCGTTGCGAAGCGCTACGTAGGGCGCGGTATGCTGTTCCTTGACCTTATTCAGGAAGGTAATTTGGGCCTTATAAAGGCAGTTGAAAAATTTGACTACAGAAAGGGCTACAAATTTTCAACCTACGCAACATGGTGGATACGCCAGGCCATAACCAGAGCCATAGCCGATCAGGCGCGCACGATAAGGATACCCGTACATATGGTGGAAACCATAAACAAGCTTATCCGCGTGAACCGCCAGCTTTTGCAGGAATACGGCCGCGAACCGAGGCCGGACGAAATAGCCGCGGAAATGGGCATATCCGAAGAAAAGGTTCGCGAGATAATAAAGGTTGCGCAGGAGCCGGTATCCCTTGAAACCCCTATCGGTGAGGAAGAGGACAGCCACCTTGGCGATTTTATAGCGGACGACGTTACCCCTGCGCCCGCGGACGTTGCGGCTTTTACGCTGCTTAAAGAACAGCTTATGGAAGTGCTGGATTCCCTTACCCCGAGGGAGAAGAAGGTGCTTAGGTTGCGCTTTGGCTTGGACGACGGCAAGGCAAGAACGCTTGAAGAAGTGGGCAAGGAATTTAACGTTACGCGTGAGCGCATACGCCAGATAGAGGCGAAGGCGCTGAGAAAGCTGAGGCATCCTTCCCGCAGCAAGAAACTGAAGGATTTCCTTGATTAAGTGAATAAGGGACTGCGCCGGTAAATACTGCCGGCGCGGTTTTTATAGGGAGAAGAAATGGAAAAAATATACTTTGCAAAGGTTAAACCGGGCGGACGCATACCGTCAAAACGTGATGAGGATGCGGGGTATGACATATATGGACTGATAGACGAACCGTATATAGTGCTTGAGTCGCGCGAAACGTGCATGATACCGACGGGCATAGCATCGGCATGCTCGGAAGAATATTATTTTCAGCTGCATGAGCGCGGCTCGACCGGCACAATGGGAATATCTCAGCGCTGCGGCGTGATAGACAGCGGATACCGCGGGGAATGGTTCCTACCCATAACCAATTTGAATACGAAGCCGCTGTGCCTTAAAGCGCCAGGGGCGGAGCTACCCAACGAAATAGCAGACGGCGATTATATCGTTTACGATTTGACCCGTGCACTGGCGCAGGCGGTGCTGCTTCCCGTGCCAAGGACGGAGGTGCATGAGCTTAGCTATGATGAGCTTTGCGGCATAAAGTCCGAGCGGATGGACGGCAAAATGGGCAGCAGTGAAAAGTAGGCACGGTGAAGTGCTGATGAGAATAGTATATATTATTTGTTGACAGGGGGAGGCGATGATGTTATAATATGCAAGTCGCCAATAGGGGCATGATGTAATGGTAACATAGCGGTCTCCAAAACCGTTCTTGAGAGTTCGAGTCTTTCTGCCCCTGCCAAAAACCTCTTTTGACTATCATGTCGAGAGAGGTTTTTATTGTTTTCACAATTAAAATCATGGTATAATTGTTCCGATAAAAACCAAATGGAGGTGCGTATGCTGCTTTTCGGAAACGTTTGCGACAAAAACGGTAATCCCGTCAACGATGCGATAATCGAAGTTAAGAACGAGCAGTTTTCAACGGTTTATAATACCATGAGCGATGAAAACGGCTGCTATTCAATTGATTTGCCTGCCGGAAAATACCCGTTTATAACCGCCGTTAAGGATTACGGCGTGAATTTCCTTGAATTTTGGTGTCAAAATATTAATATCGGGCAAGATACCCGGCTTGACGTCCGGTTTGATACGCTTGAAATATACGGCCTGCATGTGTTCAGGGTAAAGGGTGCATTTCCGTCCTTAATGGTTTATTTCCGCCCGATGAGCTTGGGAAAATACAAGTCAGGTGAAACCGATATTTGTCCGGAGATAAAAAGTCTGCGCGTTTATATAAATGAAAAAGAGGTTCCCGTACTTAAACGGAACAGCGTACTGGAACATTGTGGGGACAGAGATTTGAGCGCCTATCTTATCCAGACTGCGCTGCCCGACGGCGTTGACGCGTGGGAACGATTGGATATTGAGATAAGGGACGCGGATGACGCATTCGGAATGGCCACGATATTTGCCGAGCGATAATTGCAGGACATTGTGGATATGTATTCTTTCGCCAAAAAGTCAGTAAAACGGGCATTTTAGCGCATACTGGAGATAAAAATAAAAATTTATCCAAAATTTTTGCAAAAAAGGCGTTGACAAAAGAAGGAGTGTTTGGTATTATAGTCAAGCGCGCTGGGGAAACGGACAAGAGAGACCGGAAGAACAGCGGGGAACGCACCTTGAAAACTATATAGTGCAAGATCAAAAAAATAAGCAAGTAATTCAGGAAACGGTCAAGCAGGTTGGAAGGACCTGCGAGGCTGAAAACGAGAGTTTTTAGGCCAGAATAAGTAAACGAGCGCCGGGAATCAGAGATGATTTTTGGTGATCAGGATTTAACTCAAGAGTTTGATCCTGGCTCAGGACGAACGCTGGCGGCGTGCCTAACACATGCAAGTCGAACGGAGATAGAGATTTCGATTTTTATCTTAGTGGCGCACGGGTGAGTAACACGTGAATAACCTGACCCAAAGAGGGGGATAACACCTGGAAACAGGTGCTAATACCGCATAAGACCACAATGCCGCATGGCGAAGGGGTCAAAGAAAATCGCTTTGGGAGGGGTTCGCGTCCCATTAGGTAGTAGGCGGGGTAATAGCCCACCTAGCCGACGATGGGTAGCCGAGCTGAGAGGCTGATCGGCCACACTGGAACTGAGACACGGTCCAGACTCCTACGGGAGGCAGCAGTGGGGAATATTGGGCAATGGGCGCAAGCCTGACCCAGCAACGCCGCGTGAGGGAAGAAGGTTTTCGGATTGTAAACCTCTGTCGCAGAAGACGAAGGAAGTGACGGTATTCTGTGAGGAAGCCCCGGCTAACTACGTGCCAGCAGCCGCGGTAATACGTAGGGGGCGAGCGTTGTCCGGAATTACTGGGCGTAAAGGGAGCGTAGGCGGTCTGATAAGTTGGATGTGAAATACCCGGGCTTAACTTGGGGGGTGCATCCAATACTGTTGGACTAGAGTACAGGAGAGGAAAGCGGAATTCCTAGTGTAGCGGTGAAATGCATAGATATTAGGAGGAACATCGGTGGCGAAGGCGGCTTTCTGGACTGCAACTGACGCTGAGGCTCGAAAGCGTGGGGAGCAAACAGGATTAGATACCCTGGTAGTCCACGCTGTAAACGATGAATACTAGGTGTAGGGGGTATAAACTCCCTCTGTGCCGCAGCAAACGCAATAAGTATTCCGCCTGGGGAGTACGGCC
>ERZ860322.171-NODE-171-length-50832-cov-5.464541_pt1 | contig 50832 bp, 48 predicted proteins | sample MGYA00509979_ERZ860322 | MGnify/ENA primary metagenome ERZ860322 (study PRJEB30046, sample SAMN00715217) | human gut metagenome | study: EMG produced TPA metagenomics assembly of the A metagenome-wide association study of gut microbiota in type 2...
CGGCTTGGGAAGCCGACGCTCTGCCACTGAGCTACACCCGCAAAGCGCAGCGCGACCATATTATCGATTCAATAATACAGCACTACTATTCTAATTTAAGCCAAGGGTTTTGTCAACCGTGAAATGCGCCTTATTTACACGATTTTTTAATATCGCGCGCTACGCACACGCCCGTGACGCTCGCCTGCATCAATCCGCGGGTGATTCCGGCGCCGTCGCCTATGGCGTAAAGGCCGGAAACGGCGGTTTCAAAGCGGTCGTTCACGTTCACCTTGCTTGAATAAAACTTCACCTCAACGCCGTAAAGCAGTGTATTTCTGCTGTAAAGGCCGGGCGCCAGCTTATCGAACGCGCGCATGGCCTCTATTATGCTGGTCAGGTGCCTGTGCGGCAGCACGAACGAAAGGTCCCCCGGCACGGCCGTTTTAAGCGTGGGCCTGGTGGTGGATTTTGCAAGGCGGCTTTCGTCCGTCCTTCTGCCAAGCAGCAGGTCGCCCAACCGCTGCACCATCACCCCGCCGCCGGTCAGCATATTGCCAAGCTGGGCAATATAGTTGCCGTAGCGTATGGGTTCGCCGAAGGGCTTTGTGAAATGCGTGCTTACGAGCATGGCAAAATTGGTGTTCTCCGTGCGCAGGGAAGCATCGTTGTAGCTATGGCCGTTCACAACGGCTATGCCGCCTTCGTAATGCTCCTCGCTCACCAGTCCGCCCGGATTCATGCAGAACGTGCGCACCTTGTTTTCAAACGTGTCCGCGTAATAAACAAGCTTTGCTTCGTAAAGGGGCTTCGTAAGGTGATCCATTATGGAATTTGGCACCTCCACGCGCACGCCTATGTCCACTTCGTTATTGCTCATGCCTATATCCAGCCGGTTGCCCTCGTTTTGCAGCCACTGCGCGCCGCCGCGTCCGGGCGCGGCAACAACATAGGGCGCGTAGGCATGGCATTCCTGCCCGCCTTTTATATAGGTAATGCCCTGCACCTTGCCGTTTTCTACCAATATTTTATCCGCCGTTGCGCCGCCAAGGAAGGTGAAGCCCGAATACTGGCAGAGCGCATCGTACATATTGCCAAGCACCACCGCGCTGTATTCCGTGCCCATGTGCCTTACGGGGCAGCGCACAAGGTGGATGTTATACCTGCTCGCTTCGTATGCGATTTCCGCCACGCGGGGGTCGTTGCGGCCGTGCACGGTGTCCGGCGCGCCGAAGCTGACGTATACGCTGTCCGCGTAGTCTATAAGCTCCTGCGCACGGTCCTCGCCTATATATGACGTTATGTGTCCGCCTACCTCGTGGGAAAGGCTCAGCTTGCCGTCCGAAAACGCGCCCGCGCCGGCCCAGCCGCTCATTATGGCGCAGGGGTTGCAGTTTACGCAGCGGCCCAGCTTCCTTGCGGGGCAGTTGCGCTCCTTTATTCCCTTGCCGCTGTCAACAAGCAGCACTTTAAGATTGCTGTCCTGCTTAAAAAGCTCCAGCGCCGTGAATATTCCCGCCGGGCCCGCGCCAACGATTATAACGTCGTAATCCTTAGCCATGGTGTACATTCCCTCCCGTTATGGTTTGGTTATCGTTCATCGGGTGGATATAAGCCGTACTTTTAACTCCATTGTTTTAATTATTATTGCTTATATCACCCGACTATGATATACTATTTTACCGGCGATGTCAAAGGGTTTTGCGCGTGTTTTGATAAAAAGACACAAACGCCCCCAAATCGCAAAAAATACCACGGAGGATATGCCATGAGCACCACCATTTCCCGAGGAGTCCGCGCCCCGATAATCCGCAAAGGGGACGACATTGTTGCAATCGCCGTAGACAGCGTGCTTGCCGCGGCCAAGCAGGAAGGTTTCAGCATCAACGAAAAGGACGTCGTATGCGTTACGGAGTCCGTAGTGGCCCGTGCGGACGGCAACTTTGCCTCCGCTGACGATATTGCCGCGGATGTGCGCGCCAAGTTCCCTTCCGGCCACGTTGGCGTTGTTTTCCCGATACAGAGCCGCAACCGCTTCGCAATCTGCCTCAAGGGCATAGCCCGCGGCGCGAAGAAGGTCACCGTTCAGTTCTCCTATCCCAGCGACGAAGTGGGCAACCACCTTATCGACCTTGATACGCTGGATGCAAGCGGCGTTGATCCCTGGAGGGACGTGCTGAGCATAGATGAATTCCATAAGCATTTCGGCAAGCCCTGCCATCCGTTCACCGGAATGGACTATGTGCAGTATTATACCGATATAATAGAAGGCGAAGGCGCAGAAGCGGAAATGATATTCGCCAATTCCGCCGCGGCCATAGTGAATTATACCAAGGATGTGCTTGCCGCCGATATACATACACGCGAGCGCACCGCAAGGCTTATAAAGAACGCCGGCGGCGAAAACGTTTATAAGATGAGCGATATTCTTTCCGCCCCCGTGAACGGCTCCGGCTACAATCCCGAATACGGCCTGCTCGGCTCCAACCGCGCCACGGATGACGACATAAAGCTTTTCCCCAAAAATGCGCAGCAGGTTGCCGAAGGCATACAGAAGCTGATGCTTGAGCGCACGGGCGTGAAGGTTGAGGCCATGGTTTACGGCGACGGCGCGTTCAAGGACCCCGTTGGCAAAATTTGGGAGCTTGCGGACCCCGTGGTCTCCCCCGGCTATACCGATGGGCTCAACGGTCTGCCCAACGAACTGAAGCTGAAGTACCTTGCGGACAACGATCTGAAGCACCTAAGCGGCAAAGAGCTTGAGGATGCCGTGCGCGAAGCCATCCGCAAAAAGAGCCGCGAGGATAACAAGCGCGTAATGGCCTCCATGGGCACCACGCCCCGCCGCCTGACCGACCTTATCGGCTCCCTGTGCGATTTGACCAGCGGCTCCGGCGACAAGGGCACCCCCATAATCCTCGTCCAGGGCTACTTCAACAACTATGCCGACTGATAAAATATAGAAATGATGAAAGAGCAGCTAAGGCTGCTCTTTTTACTTCCTATGTATTGGCTAAGTCAACCCCTCAGTCTCACTGGGGGCGAAATAGACAAAAAACCTACTCGAACACCGCCACTCTGCTTATCGGCGCAACGCGCACGGCAACGCGGCCTATTATGCGCTCCGCGCTTATTATCAGCTCCTCGCTTGCGGTGCTCTGCATGCTGCTGCGCGCATCGGGAAGGAGCAAAAACATTCCTTCGCCAACGGTTATGCTTTCCATGTCAACGGGGCAGGCTTCGGTTATGTAATCCTCCCTGAGCAGGCAGCCGTTTATGTATACGCAGCCGCCCTTTATGGCTATCTCCTCGCCCGCAAGGCCAACCACGCGGCCCATATATACCCCGCCGCCGTAAACCGCGCGGTAGCACAGCATGTCCCCGCGTTTTGGGGAGGCGAAGGTCAGGGCGAGCTTGTCGCACAATACGGCGTCCCCGCGCTCAAGCGTGGGCTCCATGCCGCGGGCATCTATTATGACCGCCGTAAACCATACCGTGAATATAAGCGCCACAACGCACGCAGCCGCAAGTATGCTTGCGGCTATTGTGTATATGCTCAGCCTTTTGTATTCGCCCCGGTTGCGCGCGGCCCTTGGAGAAAGCTCCATATCATATGCTCCTTGCTGCGTACAGCGGCCATATCACGAAGTGTGCGCGCCCCGTTATGCGTTCATACGGTATCGCGCCCACGCCCCATGCGCGGCTGTCCTTGCTGTTGTTGCGGTTGTCGCCCACCACGAAGGCGCTGTTTTCGGGGACTACTACCTCTCCCATGTCCAAATCTATCTCCCCGCGGTATTTCCAGTAAGCCGATTCCTCAAGCTCCTTGCCGTTTATGTATATTATGCCGTTTTCAATGCTTACCGTTTCGCCCGGCAGGCCTATAACACGCTTAACGCAGCTTACGGTATAGCCCGGGTAATAGCATATAACTATATCCCCGCGCTGAGGCTCGCTGAACCAAAGGCTGACCTTTTCAACCAGCATCCTTTCGCCGTTGAGCAGCGTTGGATACATGCTTTCGCCGTCCACAAGCGTGGGTTCGGTTATAAAAAGCCTTATTGACAGCGCAAGCGTTATCACTATTATAAGCGAAACTATGAACCGCCTGTCCGAATCCCTTTTGTACACCGGGTCCTTTTCGTGCAGCGCCTCCGCTGCGTTTTTCAGCGCGTTCAGCCGCCTTTTGTTTACGGCGCTATTGCTCATTTTTCACCTCCGCGCGCAACTATGCGCTTTGCCCGCTTCAAAAAATCCAGCCTGTCCATCATCACAACGCGGCCGCATTGGCAGCATTTCAGCTTTATGTCCGCGCCCGTGCGCGTTATTTGCCATGTGCTGCCGCCGCATGCGTGGGGCTTTTTCATCTCCACCGCGTCGCCTATATCAAAGCCGTCTATCATTTCCGCTCCGTTCCGCTGCCCTGCGCCGCGGGAAGCTTTATCCCTTCGCGCACGAAGCCTTCAAGTATCCTTTTCCTCAGTTCCCTCTGCACCGCCCAGTGCTCAAGCGGCTTAACGCTTACAACAAGCCTTAATGTTTTTGCAAAGGGGCTTACGTCGTTCACGCCGTAAATTTCGGGGCTTTGGCAAACCTTGTCCGCAATCTCTGCGCAGTAACGCTCCGCCTCCTGCCGCATAAGCTTCATTGCCGCGTCCGCATCGGCAGACAGCGCAACGGGTATATCCACTATCGCCAGCGAATTTGTGCGCGAATAATTGGTAAGCGTGCGTATGGAGCCGTTCGGTATAACGCTCACTTCCCCCGTGAACGCACGCACGGTAGTCGTGCGCAGGCCAATGGATTCCACCGTGCCGGTTATTCCGCCCGCGTCTATCATGTCGCCCACGGAGAACTGATCCTCAAACAAAAAGAAGAACCCGTTCACAATGTCCGAAATAAGGCTTTGCGCGCCAATGCCTATTACTATGCCGCCTATCCCCGCCGCCGCAAGCAGCGATCTTACGCTTGCGCCGAAGCCGAGCTCGCTTGCAATAAGCGCCGCCGCTATAAAATACGTTACATATTTTATTATGCTCGCCATCAGCGTTTCCGCCGTTTCGGCGCGCTTCTGCTTAACGGGGTCGCCTGTTATCCTGTGGCTGTTTTGTAGCCGCTGCATCAGCCGCCGCACGCCTTTGGTTATCAGTATTGCCAGCAGCACTATAAACGCAATGTTTATTATGTTGGTAACAAAGCCGAGTCCTTTTTCGCTCAGCAGTTCATCCACCGCGTTTATTAACAGCACCATTGTGTTTCGCCTCCGCGCCGCCCGAATGGGCAGCTTTCTTCATTATTATAGCAACGCTTGCGCGCTTTAGTCAATCAATCGTCCTCAATATCGTCCTCATCCCAGCCGAATGTGCCGCCGCCGGCGTAATCCATGCCGCCGGAATAGCTGTTAAGCATGCCGTATGCGTTCTGCGGCAATCCAAGCTCCGCATACGCGGCGTTGAGCGCATCGGCCATGCTTACGCTGTATTGGTCAAGATAGGGCTTGCATTCGCGGCGGATGGCCGTTGCAAGCTTGCTCTTGAGCGACGATATTGTGCTCTTCGTCCCGCTTGAAAGGGAGGATGAGTAGTTCGCGGTTATGCTCTTGGCTTCGTTATAAAGCAGCGCTGCGCCGTAAAGCTCGCTCTGAATGGCGGCGTTATTCTCCGCTGCCGCGGCAAGTATCGCTTCCCCGTCAACGTCCTCGGCAATTTCCGCATCAACGTTGAACACGTCCTTTATAAGCTCAATAAGCTTTTCCCTGTCAACAAGCCATACATCGCGCGAATAAAGGCTTGCGAATTTGCCTTCTATCATGTGCCTGTCAAGCTGCTCCGCATCCATACGCACCGCAACAAGGGATAGTGCGCAAATCTGCTCAAACGAAAGGTCAGTCTCTATGCAGTCCGACACGGCCTTATAAATCTTCGGAATGTTGGCTATCTGACCGGTGGACTTCATCTGATTGAATATGGCCTTGAGCATACGCTGCTGCCTGTCCGCGCGGGCGGTGTCGCTGCTGCCCTTGCGCTGACGGCAGTAATCCAGCACGCCCTGCCCGTCAAGATGCTGCATACCCGGATGCAGCTCGCGCCCGTTCATGCGCACCTCAATATCCACGTCGTAATCCACGCCGCCCATGGCGTTTACTATTTCCTTTACGGCCGTCATATCAAAGCTGACGTAGTAATTCACCGGTATGCCGCCCAACAGCGCGCTTACGGTGTTCATCTCGCTCTGGTAGCCGCCCTTTTTCATCATGCCGCCGCGCGAGAAGGCTTCGTTTATCTTATTATACGGGTCAAGCGGGTCAATAAGCTTGCCGTTTTTATTGTATAGCTTAACGTAGCTGTCCCGCGGGAAGCTTATCATGTCCACATCGCCGGTTTTGAAATTGACAGTCACCAGTATTATGGTATCCGAACGGAAGGAGTTGGACTCCAGCCGCTCCTCGCTGCGGTCTATGCCCAGCACCAGTATATTGACCCTATTCTTCATGAATGAAAGATCCGCCATGCTCTCAAGCTCCGCCTCGCTGATGGGCGTGGGGGTAGGCTCGGGCGTGGGCTCTGCGCTTTCGGTAACGGCGGGCGTTGCCGCGGCATCGGTAGGTGCGGGTGTTTCCTGCGCGGGGGTGGGCGTGACATCCACGGGGGCGGGCGTGCCGTTCAGATGATCGAACACGTTCGCGGGATTGTTTATTCTTATATAGAATATGCCTATTGCCGCCGCGCAGATAAGTATAAGCGCCGCAAGCACGATGAGTATTATTTTAAGCGATTTTTTCATGCGTATAGCCTTTCTTCAGCGCGGATGCATACCGCCGCGCCGATGCAAGCATTATACAACAATTTTCGCCCCATAGCCACAAATCCCGCGGGGCGAAAAGATGAACGTTTTTTGAATTTTGGGTGAGGTTCGGAGTTGAGCGCCGCCTGTGGCGGATGAAGCGAAACGGAGAACGGGCAGGAACAGGGAGAATTACGAACGGCAGTGAGTAAGGCGACCTTGTTCCAACCGGAGCGTTAACTCCTATATCTTGGCACATAGTGCCACCCAAAAGGCTCCCCGAACGGGGAGCTGTCGCCGCAAGGCGACTGAGGGGTTGAAACAGACAAAGAGCTGCAAGCTGCTTATGACTCCTTCCGTCTGCTCGTTGCACTCGCATCCACCTCCCTCGACAGGGAGGCTTGTTATAGCACTAACCCAAAGCTGTCCCCGCAAGCGGGGAAAGTGGACACGAACGAAGTGAGTGGCCGAAAGGGGTGCTGCTCAAAGATGTCAAGCTATTTTACTGTTCCCCCTCAGTCTGTTCGCTATCGCTCACAGACAGCTCCCCCGCAAGCGGTGGAGCCTTTTGGTTAGCGGTAACTCTCCACTCCCCTTTATCCCATTTGTATTCCACCCGCCAAAATGGTAAGATAATATAAGCTATTTTTTATGAGAGGTCACATGCACGATTTTACCATTGCTCCGCAGCTTACCGCATTGGCGGAGATATTTGAAGAAAACGGGGCGCGGCTGTACGCCGTGGGCGGCATGGTGCGCAACTGCCTGCTGGGATACCCCGTGAACGACACAGACGTTTGCAGCGCGCTCAGGATAGAGGATGTTGAAGCCATGCTTACCGCGCGGGGCATAGAGTGCCGCAAAAAGGGCGCGGCGTTCGGCACGCTGGACATAGTTATGGGCGGGATGAGCCTTGAATACGCCGCATTCCGTACTGAGCGTTACGACGGCACGGGCAGCCATAGGCCAAGCGAGGTCAGCTTCGCGGCAACGCTTGAGGAAGACGCGTTCAGGCGGGATTTTACCGTGAACGCCGTTTACCTTGACCCGCTTACAAAGGAGGTAACAGACCCCACCGGCGGCGTAAAAGATATGGAGCGGAGGATACTCCGCGCCACAAATCCCGACCCCGCGCTGATAATGCGGGACGACGGGGTGAGAATACTGCGGCTGTGCCGCTTTGCGGGGCAGCTTGGCTTTGAAGCGGATGAAAACACGCTTGCCGCCGCATACGCAAGCCGCGAAGGACTGAAGGATATTTCGCCGGAGAGGATATATGCCGAGCTGTGCAAGCTTATAATGGCGGACACGGCCTACGGCGCGGGATACGATGCGCTTATTGGCGCGCTGCATCTGTTGCACCGGAGCGGGGCGATAGAGGTACTGCTGCCGGAGCTTGAGCTTTGCTATGACGTTAAGCAAAGGCGGGATTTCCATAAATATGACGTTATGGAGCATAACCTAAGGGCATGCGCGGCTGTGCCGCCGGAACTGGTGCTCAGGTGGACAATGCTTCTGCACGATACGGGCAAGGCCACCGCGTTTTATGACCACGGCTCCATGCATGGGCACGAAATGTATTCCGCCCGCATAGCGAACGACGTTTTGACACGGCTTAAAGCCCCTGCCGCGCTAAGGGAAGAAGTGGTTACGCTGGTGCGGTGGCATATGTTTGACCTGAAGGGCGAAACGCGCGTGCGCAAGATAAAAAAGAAATTTGTGGAGCTTGGGCGGGACGGCGCGCAAAAGCTTATTCTTATACGCGAAGCGGACGTGCACGGCAGCGGCATAGTGCTTGGCAGGGTGGACACAGCGGAGCGCTGGAAGCGCGTATATGCCGAAATGCAGGCCGAAAACGCTCCCTTTACCGAAAAGGAATTGAAATGCACCGGACAGGACATTTGTCGCTGGCTGAGCATATCCCCCGGCCCGCGCGTGGGGGAGGTCAAACGCGCGCTGCTGATGCATTGTGCCTGCAGGCCGCGGGACAACGAGCCTAAAATGCTTGAAAGAATAGCAAAGGACATAGGGAAGGGCAATAAGGCATGAAAGAGGATACTGTATTCGCGCTGTCCTCGCCCGTGGGCGGGGCGATAGCCATTGTGCGCATAACCGGAAGCGGCGCAAAAGATGCGCTTGGGCGGGTATTCCGCTGCAAAAGCGCGCCGGAGCACCGCGCCATGAACTACGGCCATGTTATAGATCCCGAAAGCGGGGAAACGATAGATTCCGCAATGGCCTGCTTCCTTAAAGCCCCCGCAACCTATACCGGCGAGGACATGGCGGAAATATACATACACGGCAGCCGCGTAATAGCCAAGCGGACGCTTAGTGTGCTTTCCCGCTTCCTGCGCCCGGCCGAAGGTGGGGAGTTCACAAAGCGCGCCTTTATGAACGGCAAGCTTGATTTAAGCCAGGCGGAAGCCGTTATGGACGTTATAAGCTCCGTTACGGAGCAGGGCGCGCGCATGGCGGAGGAGCAGCTTGCGGGCAGCATAGGCAGCGGCATAAGGGATATTGAGGATAGCTTGATAGATATACTCAGCGGCGTTGAGGCGGCGCTTGATTATCCGGACGAGCTGGAGGAGGACACTGTATCTTCTCTTGAAAACGAACTTGCGCCCATAATAGATAAGCTTGATTATTTGATACGCGGCGGCAACGCGGCGCGGATATTCCGCGAAGGGGCGGCGGTAGCCATATTGGGCGCGCCGAACGCCGGCAAATCGAGCCTTTTCAACGCGCTGATGGGCACGGAGCGGGCGATTGTTACCTCCATACCCGGCACAACGCGCGATACGCTTGAGGAAACGCTTGATATATGCGGCGCACCCGTGCGCATAACGGACACGGCGGGCATACGCGAGGGCGCGGACGAGGCAGAGCGCATAGGCGTGGAGCGGGCGAGGAAGGCGGGCGAGCGGGCCGACCTTATACTAATTGCCATTGACGGCACAAAGCCCATGGACGAAGAAAGCCGCGCGCTGATAAACGCCGCAAAGCGGGGCGAATACAGAAAATGCCTGATACTGTTCACCAAGGCGGACAGGCAGGGCTTTACAATGGATGAAGGCTGCGCCGCGCTTGCGCCAATAGCCGTAAGCTCCGTAACGGGGGAAGGGATAGAGGAGCTGAAGGAGCGCATGGCCGCGCTGCTGCTCACCAAGGAGGCGGAGAGCGCGCTTGTTACCAACTCCCGCCACATACATGCCCTTGCGGAGGCGAAGGCCGCCCTTGAAATCGCGGATGCGGCGGCAGGCACCGACCTTGCTGCGGCGGACATACGCACCGCGCTTTACGCCCTTGGCCAAATAACCGGCCGCGAGGTAACGGCGGACGTGATAGAGAGGATATTCTCCCGCTTCTGCGTGGGGAAGTAGGGGATTCTTGCCCAAAGGTTCCGTAAATGATATACTTATGGGGCGAATGAGCATATTATGAACGGAAAATACGGTTTTACGAAAGGCAGGAGCAATGAACAAACGAATCGTATTCACGGGCGGCGGCAGCGCCGGACACGTTACGCCGAACATGGCGCTTTTCCCCCAGCTTTTGAGCGAGGGATACGAGATACATTATATCGGCACGGCGGACGGCATAGAAAAAAAGCTGATGGCCGGCAAGGACTATATTATTTATCATGAAATAAGCGCGGGCAAGCTGAGGAGATATTTTTCGCTGAAAACGCTTGCAACGCCGTTTAAGGTGCTTAAAGGCATAGGCGAGGCGCGGCGCATTATACACAAAATCGATCCGGACGTAGTGTTTTCAAAGGGCGGATACGTGAGCGTGCCGGTGGTTATTGCGGCAAGCCAATGCCGCGTGCCGGTGGTTACGCACGAAAGCGACTATACTCCCGGCCTTGCGAACAAAATAAACTCCCGCTTTGCGGACAAAATCTGCGTAACGTTTGAGGATACGCTCAAATTCACCGGTGAAAAAGGCGTGCATACCGGCACTCCCATACGGCCGGAGCTTTACAAGGGCGATAAGCAGCGCGGCCTTGACTTCCTTGGCTTTAACGGGGAAAAGCCCGTGCTTATGATAATGGGCGGCAGCCTTGGCGCGGCGGCAATAAACAGCGCCGTGCGCGCGGCATTGCCCAAGCTTGAGCGCACGTTCGACATTGTGCATATATGCGGCGCGGGCAAAGCGGAGAAGGAGCTGGACAGCGCAAGCTACAAGCAATATGAATTCATATCAAACGAACTGAGCGACATTTTTGCCGCGACGGACGTTGTTATTTCCCGCGCGGGGGCAAACGCCGTGTTTGAATTTTTAGCGCTGTGCAAGCCCATGCTGCTAATACCCTTGCCGCTTAGCGCAAGCAGGGGGGATCAGATTCAAAACGCGGGCTATTTTTCCCGCAAGGGCTACGCGATGGTGCTGGAGCAGGAGCAGCTTAATGCAGATACGCTCCTTGACAGCGTGAACGATCTTTACGACAGGCGGCTTTCATTCATAGCCACCATGAGCGCGGACGCCAAGGCGGACGGCACGGACGAGGTGCTGGACGTTATACGCGCCGAAGCCGCAAAAAGGAGCAAAAAATGATTTACATGAGCCGCGAAAAGGCGCTGAAAATACTAAATGAGCCCAACGGCCCCGAAAAGCTTGCCGCCAAGGCGGAGCAGGCGTTTGAGCCGGCGTGGGCGCTGTATATAAAAGAAAGCAATGCGGCGGCGGGCGCGTTTTTATGCAGGCTTGCAAAGCAGAAGAAATTCCGCGAAGCTATGGCGGATAAGCTTTGCAGCGCGGATGAAAACGAACGCTTCATAGCCATGCTTTTATCTGACGACGCTAAGCTTAGGAAAAACACTGCGCGGCTGATGGGAGCGCTTGAAAGGGAAGCGGACGCGCCGCGGCTCATTGATGCGCTTGGGCGGGAGCAGACGCGCTTCGTGCGGCCGAGCATGATGCTTTCAATAGGCGCGATAGGCGGCGAGGAGGCTAAGGCTTTCCTTGAAAAATACACCGTTCCCGCCGCAAATGACGAAAGCGAAAAGCGACACTTTGCCGAGGAGACGGACGCACTCCACAGCGCAAGGCGTAAGCTTACGAAAATTGCGCATCACGCATTCCGCGCGCTCGATACGGAGTATGAATTTGAGCTCCGCGCGCCGGACAGGCTGGTAGGCTCCCTGCTTTACGACATGGAGGAAGAGGAGCTTGAACCCTATGCGCACAGGGGCAACAGCGCCTTTATAAAAACAAAGGATATAGATAAGCTGATGCGCCTTAGGAGCATGCAGAGCATATTGATGCCCATAGCGCGGGACATGGACGCTAACGACGCGAAGCAGCTGCTGCAATGCAGCCGCTTTATGAGCGAATTCTTTGAAAACTGCTGCAACGGCGAGCCGCCCTACGGATACAGAATTGAACTGAGGGGCGAAGTGAAGGACAGGGCGGCGCAAAGCCGTGCGATAGCCGCCGTGATAGACAGCGAAAAGCTTGTGAACGCGCCGAGCGACTATGAAGCGGAGCTTATATTTGAAATAAATGAACAGGGCCGCGCGGATGCATTTCTGCAACCGACCGTGTTTTGCGACGATAGGTTCACCTACCGTACCGAGGCGCTGCCCGCAAGCATACATCCCGCAACGGCGGCGGCAGTGCTCCGGTATGCCATGGAGCACATGAAGGTGAACGCAAGGGTGCTGGATCCCTGCTGCGGCAGCGGCACGCTGCTTATTGAGCGGGAAAAGCTTGCGCCCGCGGCAAGCCTTACGGGCGTTGACATTGCGCATAGGGCAATAGACATTGCCCGCAAAAATGCAGAAAACGCGGGCTCAAAGGCCAAATTCATATGCAACGACATGCTGCGCTTTGAAGCGAAGCGCCCGTATGACGAGATAGTTGCGAACCTTCCCTTCGGCAACCGCGTGGGGACGCATGCAAACAACGAAAGGCTGTACGCGGGGCTGCTGGACCGACTGCCGCAATGGCTGAACGAGGACGGCGTGGCTATACTTTACACGATGGAGTTCACGCTGCTGAAGAAGCTGATACGCGAACGGCCCAAGCTTAAACTGGTGACGGAAACGCGCACCGAAGCGGGCGGCCTTATGCCGGGAATATTCATAATAAAGCTTAAATAAATTTCGCGCAGGAAGAATGTTTCACGTGAAACAATCCGGTGCGGGGGCCGGTGAATAATATGGTTGAAGATATGAGATGCGTAATTGCGGCGGGGCGGAGGTCACGCCGGAGGGGAAAAAGCTGCTGAGCCGTTTCCGCACGCTTGAAAAGGAGCTGAAAAAAACCGCGGATGCGCTGCTGCAAGCCTGGCGGGAAGAGGACGCAGACTTGTAAACAAACTTGAAACAGATATGCTTATGTATTGATAAAATCAGTACATAAGCATATTATTATAGACCGAATTGAGCGCGGGCAGCACCGCGCCGGATAAGGAGAGTAAAATAATGAATGAAAAGCTAAGGCGGATAATAACCGCATTTATCTGCGCGGCATTGGCGGCGGCAATGCTTGCCGGCTGCGCCGCGCCCGTGAACACCGCAGAGCCGGAGGTTACGCCCGATATAATAGCTACTGCCGAGCCTACCGCGGCTCTCGCCGAGACTGCACCCTCCCAGACAATGCCTGCCGAAACTCAGAGCGCGGAAACGGATAACGCTGCGGCTGCGCTGCCCATAGGCGACGATCCACTGAACATGCTATTTGCAAGCGGCGCGGGCGCATGGGGTACGGAGCTTACGCTGAACGCGGACGGCACGTTCACCGGCGAATATCACGACAGCGAAATGATTGAGAACAGCGAAAAATACCCCAAGGGAACAGTGTATTACTGCAAATTTTCCGGCAGGTTCGCCAACATAACCAAGATAGACGACAATTCCTATGCCATGACGCTTGAGGAGCTGACAAAGGACGAAAGCAATGGCGCGGAATGGATAGAGGATGAGGTACGCTTTGTTTTGAGCGACGCACACGGCATGGAAAACGGCACGGATTTCGTGTTCTATATGCCCGATACTCCGCTGGACGGACTGAACGGCGAATTCCTGAGCTGGTGGCCCGATTATTACAAACTTAGCGGAGAGGCGGGGGAGATACCCACCACGCTCGGCCGCTTTGCCCTTATGAACGGCACGGAGCATTTCGGATTCTTTACGTACGAAGGATAAGCGGGCTTACGCCCGCGGTGAAATCCTGCTTACGCAGGGTGAAATTGCGCTGAAGCGTAGTGAAATATTGCTTGAGCAATGTGAAATCCACCTGACGGCGGGTGAGCGTGAGAGATCGTAAAGTTGAGGGGACGCGATGCGTCCCCTTGTTTTTGCAGAAAGTTTATAAAGCGCACCAAAAGGCACGGATTGACATTTCTTCACAAACGTGCTAATATAGCGGCGAAAAGAGAATAATCACCCGCTGGGGGAGCTTGTTTTCAGGCTGAGATATACCCTTGGAACCTGTACGGATAATGCCGGCGTAGGGAAGCGGAGAGAATAGATTTGGCGCATGCGAAAATGCCGTCCGGTTTCTCCGCAAAGAATTGTGGAGATTTTCTTTTTTCAAAAGAAACACACGGAGGTTTTAACAAGAATGGAATTTGTACTGCTTAAAAAGCTTGCAAAGCTTGAGGGTACTGAGCTTTGGATGTTCATAGGCGCTATCGTGGCGGTCGCCGCGCTGATAGCGGTGCTTGCGGTGCTGAATAAAAAGCACGTCAATGCCGCGCCGACAGTTGAGAAAAAGGGCAAGAAGCTTACCACCCGTATGCTGGTGCAGGGCGCGCTGTGCATAGCGCTTGCGTTCGTGCTCAGCTATATCAAGCTGTTCTCCATGCCCATGGGAGGCAGCATAACCCTGTTCTCCATGCTGCCCATATTCGTGTTCGCGTGGATGTACGGCCCCGCGGCCGGCCTGCTGGCGGGCTTTGCATATAGCCTTTTGCAGGTGGTGCAGGGCGCGTACGTTGTGCATCCTGTTCAGTTCGTGCTGGATTATTTCCTTTCCTTCACGGTGCTCGGCCTTGCGGGCTTCTTCCCCAAGAGCCTTGCGCTGGGCGCTGGTGTGGGCGGCTTCTGCCGCATGCTGTGCGGCGTGCTCAGCGGGGCGATATTCTTCGCCGATTCCGCTGCGGAGGCGGGCTACGCCAACGCGTGGGCGTATTCGTTCATGTATAACTTCACCACAATCGGCGTGGATACCATACTGTGCGTAATAGCCGCGCTTATTCCCGCCGTGAGTAAGGCTGCCGTAAGGATACGGGACGGGAAGTAAACTCAAGATATAATCTTTGGCATGGGCTTTGCCTTCGATTCCCTCCCCAAGGCCGCCCATGCCGTGTTGTCAGGCGCCGCCATTTTCCCCGCGGCGCCTTTTTTATGCCAAAGCCGTTCTTTATAATCGCTTTTTTGCGGAATTTATCCGTTTATAATGTTTCACGTGAAACAATGCAGCATTGAGTCATTGTGTTATTAGGAATTATCTTATATAATAATAGGGAAATATCGCAAAACGGAGATGTCTGGCAATGGAAAAAAGCGTTGTGCTGCGGGACGGCAGCGTGCTGCAAATATCCCGTCCGCGGGGCGAAAACGCGGCGGAAATACTGGAATACCTTAAAATAGTCGGCGGGGAGACGCATTTTCTGCTGATGGATGAAAACGGCCCTGGCATAAGCGAGGAACGCGAAGCGAAAATACTTGAGGCCTCATATGCGGAGCCGCGCGGCGGCATGCATTTTGGCAGGATAAACGGAGAAATGGCCTGCATGTTCAGCCTTTCCTGCCATCCGCGCCGCAGGCTGGCGCACACGGGGGAAATTGCGTTGAGTGTGCGAAAAAAGTATTGGCACATAGGCGTTGGCTCCGCGATAATGGAGATGCTGATAGAGCTTGCGAAGGAAGCATCGCTTAAAAACGTTGAACTCGGCGTGTATGCGGACAATGAACGCGCCATCGCGCTGTATAAGCGCTTCGGTTTTGAGGAAATAGGCCGCCACCGCGGCAGAATGTGCGTTGACGGCGAATATTACGATGAAATACTTATGGATCTGCACATAGAGGCGGACGAAGCTAAGCTGAGGGAGATTAGAAAAGCATGTCCAAGATAATAGCCATTGCAAACCAGAAGGGCGGGGTGGGTAAGACCACCACCACAGTCAACCTTTCCGCATGCGTTGCGGCGCTGGGCAAAAGGGTGCTGTGCATAGATATTGACCCGCAGGGCAACTGCACCAGCGGCCTTGGCGTTGATAAGGACGCGCCGGAGCACAGCATATACGACGTTATGATAAACGGCGTGAGCGCGGCCGAGGCCACGGTAAAGACCCCCACCGAAGGGCTTGATTTGATATGCGCCCGCAAGGAACTTTCGGGTGCGGAGGTGGAGCTGGTGAATACTCTTGCCCGCGAAACGGTGCTCAAGCGCGCGCTGGACAAGGTGCGCAAGAATTATGATTATATATTCATAGACTGCCCGCCGTCGCTGGGATTGCTTACCATAAACGCGCTCACCGCGGCCGATACGCTGCTTGCGCCCATACAGTGCGAATACTATGCGCTGGAGGGCCTGAGCGACCTTATGAACACCGTAAAGCTTGTGCGCACGCATCTTAACAGTAAGCTTGCCGTTGAAGGCGTTGTGCTCACCATGTTCGATGCGCGCACCAATCTTTCCGAGCAGGTGGTGCTTGAGGTGAAGAAATTCTTCAAAAATAAGGTATACGATACCATAATTCCCCGTTCCGTGCGCCTTGGCGAGGCGCCGAGCTTCGGCATGCCCATCAATAAATACGATCCTAAATCCGTCGGCGCAAAGGCATACGATGCATTGGCGCGGGAGCTTGTGGAAAAGGAGAAATAAGCAATGGCAATGAAGAAGCTTGGGCGCGGGCTGGACGCGCTGCTTGGCGATTTTACCGCCACTCCGCCGGAAGGCGTTGTGCAGGCGGACATATACATGATAGATACAAATGCCGACCAGCCAAGGAAAACATTTGATGAAGAAAGGCTTAACGAGCTTGCGGAGAGCCTGAAACGGCACGGCATGGTGCAGCCCATAATAGTGCACCAAAACGGGGAAAGATATACGATTGTTGCGGGCGAGCGCCGCTTCCGCGCGGCAAGGCTTGCCGGCTTCAAAACCGTACCCGTAATAGTGAAGCAGTTTGACGATGCCGAAATTCAGGAGATAGCTCTTGTAGAAAATCTTCAGCGCGAAAGCCTGAACCCGATTGAGGAGGCCGCCGCCATACGCTTCCTCATGCAGCAGCACGACCTTACGCAGGAGGAGGTTTCCTCCCGCCTGAGCAAGAGCCGTCCCGCAATAGCAAACAGCCTGAGGCTGCTTTCATTGCCGGACAGCGTGCAGGACATGGTGAAGGAAGGCAAGCTCAGCGCGGGCCACGGCAGGGCGCTTGCCGCCATAAAGGACGAGGCCGCCGTAAGAAGGCTTGCGGGCGACGCCGCCATAAACGGCTGGTCCGTGCGCGAGATTGAGCGCAAGGCCACCAAGTTCACCAATCCCGAGCTTGACAGGGTAGAGCGCGAATCGAAGAAGAAGCGCGTCCGCCAAACCAACGACATGTACGTTGCCCAGGAAAAGCTCAGGGAGCATCTGGGCACCAAGGTGACCATAGACGGCAGCGAAAAGAAGGGCAAAATAACGATAGAGTATTATACACGCGACGGGCTCGAGGCGCTCTACGATGCGCTGATGAAACTGTAAGGCGGATTTTCAGAAGAAGCAAAAGCAGGGTCATACCCTGCTTTTAATTTCCCTATTTATCTATCCGCTCTTCACCTTATCACGCCGTTTTCATACACCGGCACAACCTCGGTTATGTCCTCGCTGAAGCAATACTTTATGTCCTCCTCAAAGCCGAGTGATATCAGTCGTGCGCAGTGCTTTGTAACTGAAAGGTCGGCGCGGCCCTGCTTCCAGTCTGCGTACAGCATGCAGCAGACCATTGTTATGTCCGTTGCTTCCATTGGCTCGTGCGCCATGCGGTGTATAGCCTCCGCGATGGAGCCTGCGGCTAAGAGATCGTCCGCGGATATCTGCCCATATGTGCCGGCGCAGACTATTATTATGTCGTTGCCCAGCTCAACGGCCTTTTTGGCAACCGCTGTGCGGTTTATCATGCCGCCTATCAGCACCTCTTTCGCGGCGGACATGCCGTGTATGGCGGCGGTGCCGTTGGTGGTGCTTATTATAACGCTGCGGTCGCACACGGCTTCCTTGGTGAATTCATACGGGCTGTTGCCAAGATCGAAATCCGGCAGCTTCACCGCCTCCCGCTCGCCCGCCAGCACAACGTCCTGCGCCCCGAGCCTGCTTGCAAGCATAGCCGCCTCGCCGGGGTCTATCGCGGGAACGACCTTGGTCGCCCCGTTTCCAACGGCGGTTATTATGCAGCTTGTGGAGCGCAAAACGTCCACAACTATTACCGTGCAGGACGATATATGGTTGCTTAAAACCTTTCCGTATACGGGAATAACGTCTATTTTCATAAAAACCCCTCCCGGCTGAGCGTTTGGCAATTTTGCCGCAAAGCCTTATCTTTCGGGCAAAAACACATTCGCCCAATTTACCAGTATTATAGCATCACTTGCCCCATTATGCAAATAGTCCTTGCGCAAGGACTATCGCCGCCGCCGTACCTATAACGGAGCTTATAAGCGCCGCGGGCAATGCCGCGCGCGTGCGGCGTATGCCAACCGTGCCGAAATAAAGCGCGATGGTATAGAATATTGTCTCGGTGGAGCCGAGCATTATGCTTGCCGCAACGCCCGTGAAAGTATCGGGGCCGTATGTTGTGAGTACGTCGCCAAGGAGCGAGAGCGCCGCGCTGCCCGAAAACGGCCGCAGTATGAAAAGCGGCGCAAGCTCAGCCGGAAGGCCTACGGCGTTAAAAGCGGGGGAAAGCGCACCAAGCATCAGTTCAAGCGCGCCGGACGCCCTAAGCGCCTGTATCGCGGCAAGCATCCCCGCCATGTACGGCAATATCCTTATAAGCATGGGCAGCGCCTCTGCCGCCCCTTCGGTAAACGCGGAGTATACGTCCACCTTCTTTATTACTGCATATATTATAAGCCCCAGTATCATAAGGGGCAGAATATAGCTCATGCCTTGCCCTTCCCTATGGGCCTTTGCGGCATTATGCGGCAGAGCAGCGCGCATATCACGGCGGTGGAAACGAAGCTTATCACGGACGCTATGAACGTGGGCAGCACCACTATATACGCATCCTCGCTCCCTGCGGCGGTCCTTAGCGCAAGCACGTTCGCCGGCAGCAGCTCCAGCGCCGATGCATTGAGCGCAAGGAACATGCACATTTCGTCCGTAGCTACGCCGGCATATTTCGCCTTCGCGTTCAGCTCCTTCATGGCCTCCAGCCCGAAGGGCGTTGCCGCGCTGCCCGCGCCGAAGAAGTTCGCGGCTAAGTTCAGCGTTATTGGCGCTATCGCCCCGCCCGCGTTGGGGAAAAGCAGGCGGAGAGGCTTCCTCATTGCCCGCGAAAGCGCGTCTATAAGCCCCGCCCTCCGCGCTATGCCCATAAGCCCCATCCATAGCATATAAGCCCCCGCAAGGGAGAGGGAGAGCGTTACCGCGTTGGCTGCGCCCTCCGTCAGCGCGTCAAGCACCGCCGCTATGCTGCCGTTCGCCGCGCCGCATATTATTGCCGCCGCTATCATCGCGGCGAAAATGTAGCCCATCATGCTGCTTTAGCCGCTCAGCACAAAAACGTCAGCTTTTCGCCTTCGCAAAGAGTGTCCCCGCCCGCGGCTATGCTGCTTACCGGCAGGCTGTATCGCTTGGCCACGTCAAAGCGCGTCTCGTTTGCGGAGGCAAAGTATACTATAATCGCCCTCTGCCGCTTTACCGGCTCCGCTTCACCCATGGCGGATACTATGGTCATGCCTGTAAGCGTATACGGCACCGCGGAAAGCTCCAGCACGCATTCCGCCGTGAGCATACCGCCCGTAAGCATAAGCGTGCAGGATAGGCACTTAACGCTTGCGTCCGCCGCGTCCGCATCCGCGCCGGTGTATTGCGTTTCGCACAGGAAAGGTAGTTGCGATGCAAACGTCAGCGCGTTCGGCTCAGCCGTGCGCAGCGCGCAGTTCAGCGTTATTATGCCCTCTATGCTTAGCACGCCGTTCTTTACCTCCGCTGTTGTAACGTAGGGCATTGCGGCGCAGCATATTGCGCTCTTCGCGCCGTCCGTACCGTCGGGAAGGGGTATATTTTCGCTCAGCGTATAGCGGAAGGTTTTTCGGCGCATCCGCTGCATAATGCTTGCGCTCTCCGTCTGCATTTGGCAGGAATGATAGGGTATGAACGCGTCGGTGCAGATAGCCGTTTCGCTCTGCTCCGTTTGATATATGCTCACCGCAAGGCGTGCGCGCACGGCGGCTATGCCGCTTGATGCGTCGGCGGGAGATATGTATATATCCTTCAGCGAAACCGTGGCGTATGCGTCGCCCTCGGCGCGGCTGTCAAGCTCCGCCTCTATTGTGAATGGGAACTGCACGGCGTGCGCCGTAAGCCCCGCGCGGCTGCACAGCAGCAGGTCAAGGCAAAGCTGCCCTTCTATTATTGCCGTGTCCCCGCCCGGCGTAACGCTCCTTACGCTGCATTCCCCGCTCGCAAAAAGCGGCTCCGTGCCCGCTGGCAGGGCGGTTTCGGCTTCAAAGTCCGTCTCGCTTTGGCCTATCAATGCTTCCGTGCAGGTGCATATGCACTCGTGCTTCATTTCGCATTCCGCGCCATCGATGCTGTTTAGCATGGGTAGGGGAGACGTGTCATAAACGGCGCAGTCCAGCCCCGCGACCGCGCTGAGCATCAGCTCTCCCGCCGCGCTCAGCGTGCAGGAAGTGACGTAAGCCGTTACCTCCGCGCGCATGCCCTCCCGCGCCGCGTCGCACGCAATGCTGTATTTGAATGCCGCGCCGGACGTGAACGCCCCGCCCTTTTCGGCAGCGGCTGTGTCCTCATTGGCGTTGTCCGCGCCGTCCCCGCTCGGTATCATCTCCCGCACGGCGTTGCGGAATATAACGCTTACCTTCAGCTTGCCCTCTATGTCTATCCGTCCGTCGTGTGCGGTTGCTGCTGCGGCCTCCACCCGGGCGGCTGCGCAAAGCGGCTCAATATCGCCAAGCCTTATCCCCGCGGGCAGCGGCAGCGCGCCCTCTATCGCGGCCTCGGCGCTTTCCCGCGCGGCCAGCCTGAGCGTTTTGCTCCCGCCGATATCTAAAAATTTCGCTTCCATTTCACCTTGCTCCTTTCGCGGCTCTATTCATTTGTATTTATATTTTGTTGGAGGGGAGGGTATGCAGAAAAGTTAAATATGGAGGGGCGGATCGACTGAGGGGTTGAAACAAACAAATAGAAGATAAGCTTTTTTATAACCCCTCCGGCTGCTCATTTCATTCGCATCCACCTCCCCTTTCAGGGCAGGCTTATTGTGTCGAACTTGCACTGACCAAAACGCTCCCCACCAACCTTCGTCATCTTTCTGTCATTTCCGATTGACTAAGCATATCATTTGTGTTATGGTTATAATGCGCGTAATGATATCGCGCATTGAACCCCAACGTATGAAAAAAGCATACAGAAAAAAACAGAAAGGGTTTTGAAAGATGGTAACACTCAAAATCGACGGAAGAACAGTCCAGGCGGAGCCGAATGCAACCGTGCTTGAAGCATGCATGGCGCAGGGAATAAAGATACCCACGCTTTGCAATCTGAAGGACATCAACAATATAGGCGCGTGCCGCATGTGCCTTGTTGAGGACGCAAAAACCGGCAAGCTTCAGGCAAGCTGCGTGCTGCCCGTGAGCGAAGGGCTTGAAATAAAGACCTCCACGCCCAAGGTGCTGGAGGCGCGCCGCGCTGTGCTTGAGCTTATTTTAAGCGATCACGACCGTTCCTGCCTTACCTGCAAGCGCAATCAGTCCTGCGAGCTGCAAGCCCTTGCCAACGAAATGGGCATAGAGGATATTGAGTTCCCGGGCGAGCGCATAATAAAGACCATTGACGAATTAAGCCCCAGCATAGTAAGGGACAACAATAAATGCATACTGTGCCGCCGCTGCGTGGCCGCCTGCGCCAAAACACAGGGCGTGTACGCCATAGGCATGCAGAACCGCGGCTTTAAGACGCAGATAGGCTCCGAATTCGGCAAAAGCCTTAACGACGTGGCCTGCATCAACTGCGGCCAGTGCATAGCCGCCTGCCCCACGGGCGCGCTTACAGAAAAGGACGCCACAAAGGAAGTATGGGCCGCGCTTAACGACCCCGATAAATACGTTGTGTTCCAGACCGCTCCCGCTGTTCGCGTGGCGATTGGCGAGGAATTCGGCATGCCCATAGGCACGCGCTGCACGGGCAAGATGGTCACCGCCATACGCCGCTTGGGTGCGGATAAGGTATTCGACGTGGACTTCGCGGCGGATCTTACCATAATGGAAGAAGGCACGGAGCTGCTGAACAGGATAAAGAACGGCGGCGTGCTGCCCATGATAACAAGCTGCAGCCCGGGCTGGATAAAATACTGCGAAACGTTCTATCCGGACTTTATACCCAATCTTTCCACCTGCAAAAGTCCGAATCAGATGCAGGGCGCGGTAACAAAGACATATTTTGCCAAGCAGAACGACCTTGACCCGCGCGACATTTACGTTGTGAGCGTAATGCCGTGCACGGCTAAGAAATTTGAAATAGCGCGGCCGGAGTTCGGGCGGGACGGCTATCGCGACGTGGACGCGAACCTTACCACGCGGGAGCTTGCCCGCATGATACGCCAGGCGGGGCTGGACTTTGTGCATCTGCCGGAGGAGGAGTTCGACGATATGCTGGGCGAATCCTCGGGCGCGGGCGTTATATTCGGCGTAACGGGCGGCGTTATGGAGGCGGCGCTGCGCACGGTTGTGGACGTGCTGACGGGGGAGGATATGCCGCGGCTTGAATACGCGGACGTGCGCGGGCTTGAGGGCATAAAGGAGGCCACCGTGAGCGTTAACGGCACGGACATAAGGGTAGCCATAGTTCACGGCACGGCAAACGCCGCAAAGCTGCTCAACGCCATACGCGCGGGTGAAAAGACATATCATTTCATAGAGGTGATGGGCTGCCCGGGCGGCTGCGTTACCGGCGGCGGTCAGCCGATAGTGGATGCAAGGACGCGCTACTATGTTGACCCGCGTGCCGCGCGTGCCGCCGCAACATACAGCGAGGATGAATCCATGGCCATACGCAAGAGCCATAAGAACCCAGCGGTGCAGAAGCTTTATGCCGAGTTCCTTGGCGAGCCAAATTCGCATATTGCGCACGAGCTGCTGCATACCACCTATGTGGACAGGAGCAAGGAAGCGTAAGCGCTAACTGCGCACTAACACAACGACCGCCGACCCAATCAGCAAGGGCCGGCGGTCTTTTCCGTATCCGCAAAAGCAGTGGAGGCATTTGCGGGTTGTATGATATAATATTTCTACATTCGTGCGCAGGAGGGGCAGCCATGGGGAAAACATTGGACATAAAGCAGTTTTGGAGGGCGGTTCTTGCCCAAAATGAGGGCGAGATAAGAAAATATTTCCATGCCGATGCGTATGTGAATTGGCATTGCACCAACGAACGCTTCACCGTGGATGAATTTATAATCGCAAATTGCGAATATCCCGGGGAGTGGGAAGGGGAGGTTGAAAGGGTGGAAACCGTGAACGACCTTATAATCACGGTCACGCTTATATATCCAAAGGACAGGAGCGCATATTATCACGCAATCTCGTTTATTCAAACAAGGAATGGTAAAATTGCGGCAATGGACGAATACTATGCCGATGACGGCGCGCCGCCGCAATGGAGATTGGATAAGCGCATAGGAACGCCCGTTAAATAAGCTTTATATATGGGCAGGGGCAGGGGAACGTATGCCGTCCGTAAGGCGGCGGGTCGAAATTATAACGGTTGATAATATACAGGCTGTGGAGGTGCTGAAAATCGGGGCGTTTTTGGAAAGGGTAAGAAGGCCTAAGAAAAACATTCCTTTGCGTAGGCACACAAAAAAGGGACGCAGCCGCCCGCGGAGCAGCCGTGTCCCTTTTAGCTTGGCGTATATTATTTTTCCTTCTTGCCGAAGAAGCGCTTTTTATAGTAGCTTTCCGCAACGTATATCGCCGCAAGCGGGTTGTGCCCCATAACCCTGTCCTTAACCGCGAGCACGGTGGTGGGCGCTTCAACGTATTTCATAACAAGGCTGTCGTGCCCAACACACAGGCCAAGTATTATGTTCATGTCCGTATGCTCGCTGTTCATAAGCAGCGCCTGGCCTATCGGGTTGCACATCACCTCGTCCGCGCAGCCGGAAAGCGTCTCCTCGTCCTTCAGGCCAATGGATGATTTTGGGTCGGAGCCGTTTTTGCACACGGCGGAAACAACGTCAAACCCATTGTGGGTCAAAATCTTGCTCACCTCGCGCGCCTCATCTGAAAGACCAACGCAGAATATAAGACCTATCCTGTTATAGCCGCACTTCCTGGCGAAGAGCATAATCTCCTCCATGCGGCAAAGCCTGCCGTAGCCTTCCGCCTCAACCACGGCCGCGTTGTGCGCCAGCGTGTAGTTTTCCGGATCCTTATAAAGCTCGCTCGCCTGCTGCTGTATCTCGCCGTTCTTGGTGGGGCAGCATATCATCGCGTTTGAAACATCGTGCACCTGGCAGCCGTGGTGCGGGCATTCTGCGCATTTAAGCATAAATACTTATCTCCTTTGTATATTCTCGGTTTGATGATAATACCGCATATGGGCGGTGTCAACAGCAAAAAGCGGGGCGATGTTTCCACCGCGCCCGCTTTGCGTTTCGGTTTATCGCCTTACAGAACCGGAGTCCATGCAAGGTCAAGTATTTCGTCCGCGTTGTCCATGGAGGTGATGAGGCCAAGGCGGATATAGCGCTCGATGAAGTCCTTGAGGGTGTCGCCGGTGAACTCATCGGAAAGGCCGAACTGGAGGGAATTGTTTATCATTATGTTCATCTCGTAGTTGCCGCCGTTCCAGCCCATGTCCATCAGTACCTTGGTGGCTTCTTCGGGGTTGTCGCGCATGTAGCTGTGCGCCTTCTGCACGGCCTGGGCCACCTTTTTGGCGATGGTGGGGTTTTCCTTTACGAAGGTGCCGTTCATTGCCATAACGCAGCATACGCGGTCGGCAAAGTCGGTATCAAGCTGGGAACGGATGCACTTGAGCTTGCCGTCCTTAACCATGGCATAGGCAAAGGTGTCGCTCAGCAGGGCCGCGGCTATTTCGCCGTTTTCCATTGCGGTAACGCAGGCGTCCGCGGAAACCTGAACCAGCTCAACATCGGTGCTGTAATTGATTCCGTCCGCATCAAGGAGCAGGGCGGTTATGTTGTAGTCGCTCTTGCCGATGCCGTTGGGGACTGAGATCTTCTGGCCCTTAAGGTCGGCAGTGGTGGCGTATTCGCTGTCCGCAAGAACATAGAGGGACTTGCAGCCTATGTGCGCGCCGCCGGTGAAGGTTATGTCCACGCCGTTGGTGATGGGAACAAGCATCTTGGCCATCATGCCGGTGGCAACGTCAACCTGATTGGTGCCCAGCGCCTCAACGTCGCTGCTGCCCTTCACGCCCTCGGCGGTCAGGCCGGCTTCCGCATAGTAGCCAAGGTGATCGGCCATGGTGGGGCCGGAGGTGCAGCCGTCGCTCATGAAATACTTTATGGTGCGGCCGTAGGCGGGCTCGTTCTTCATGGCTTCCAGTTCTTCGGGGGTGGGGGTCAGATCGAAGTTGGCCATGTCTATGGCGCGGCCTTCGATGTTAAGGGGAACGAACAGGGCTTCCCACTTGCCGGAAGCGGAGGCTTCGGCGGCGTCCAGATGCTCGTCAGCTTCGTTAACTTCAACGTCGTCAACGGTACCGACCTCTATCTGGCCGTCGTTGTTGGAATCCTTGATAACTTCGGACTGCTTATTGTCGCCGGTGTTATCGCCGTTGGTCTCAACGCCCGCGCAGGCGCATACGGACAGCGCCATTACAAGCACGAGCATAAGAGCAACAATCTTCTTCATTGTTTTTCTTCTCCTTGTGAAAAAATTTTTATTTATAGGCATTCTTTGCCTTATAAACCGTAATTTAGGCGTTTTTGCCGCCGTAATGCAGCTTGTTGAGTATTTCGTTGCGGTATTCGACAAAGCTTGCGGAGCTTCTGTCCCGCGGGAAATCCTCGCTTATCTTTATGTCCGCCACTATGCGCCCGGGGTTGGCCTCCATAACCAGCACCCTTGTGCCCATGTAAACGGCCTCGTCAATGCTGTGCGTAACCATAAGGGCAAGCTGCCTGCGCTGCGTCCAAATATTGAGTATCTCATCCTGCATGTTCATGCGGGTGAATGCGTCAAGCGCGCCGAGCGGCTCGTCCAGCAGCAGTATCTCCGGTTCGTTTATAAGCGTGCGCACCAGCGCCACGCGCTGCGCCATGCCGCCGGAAAGCTGGGCAGGATAGTCGTTGCGGAACTTTTCAAGGCCGGTTATTTCAAGCATATGCTTTACCTTTTCGGCCTTGCCAACGGTTGCGCCCCGCATATCAAGGCTGAAGGATATGTTCCTTTCAACGGTAAGCCAGGGGAAAAGCGTTGGGTTCTGGAAAACCAGGCCGCGCTCGGGGCTCGGGCCGTCCACCTCTTTGCCGTCAACGGTTACGCGGCCGAGCGTGGGCGTTATAAGCCCCGCGACAAGGCGCAGTATTGTGGATTTTCCGCAGCCGGACGGGCCGACCAGAGACACAAACTCCCCGCTTTGCATTTCCGTGCTAACGTCCTGCAATGCGTGGGTCACGCCGTCGCTTTCAACCTTTGCAAAAACCTTACTTACGTTTTCCAGTTTAAGGCAAACATTCTTCTTATCGTCGCTCATTTTTCGGCTCCGTTCTGCCACCTGAGAAGATAGCGCTTTATCCTTTCGAGCCCGTTTGTTACCAGCGTGAATATGAAGCATATTACGAACAGCGCCGCAAAGGACTTATCATAGCTGGCCCAGCCGGTCTGCCACGTCATGTACCAGCCAAGGCCGGACTTCACGCCCAGCATCTCGGCAATCATTATTGCTACGCAGGATGAGCTCATGGCCTGCGTGCAGCCCTGCAAAATGGAGGGCATTGCGTGGGGAATGGCAACGTGCAGCACAAGCTGCCTGTTCGTTGCGCCCAGTGTGCGCGCGGCCTCGAAATATTCCTTGCCCACGTTTGAAATGCCCGTGAGAGAGGCCACCGTTACCGCGAACCATGAGCCGAGGGCTATTATGAACACCGCCCCACCGAAAAGGGACGTTGCGACTACCATTATGATAGGTATCCATGTGGAGGTGGGGATAGGCCCCAAGAACTTGATTATTGGATCCAGCCAATAGCGCGCCTTTTTGGAATATCCGCAGGCTATGCCGGTTATAAGCCCCAGCGTAACGCCTATGGAATAGCCTATGAACAGGAGCTTCAGCGTATTCAGCGTGCAGTCCGCAAGCATTTTATAGTCAACGAGGAATGCGTTGATTATATAGTTCATGCAGGGCACGAACGGCTGCGTAAGCGTGCCGGTTTTCAGCGTAAGGTAATCATATACGGCTAAAAATATGAACAGCGCGGCATAGCGCGGCGCCTTGTAGCGCAGCCTTTCATAGAACTGCTTTTCGCCCCGCGCCCGCCTTATGAGGGACACTATGAAGCACAAAAAATAGATGCACATGGCCGCGCCAAGCACCCAAACATAGCTCCACGGCTTTGAATTGCGGCTGTTGTTTGGCAGTATCACGTATTCTGCCATCGCTATGCACCCGCACAGCAGCGGCAGTATCATTATTATTGCCTCCGCGGTTTTCTGCGCGGGAGTTTTCTCCTTTTCCTCCAGCTCTTTTAGCTGGCGGCGGGTCAGGCCGCTGAGCAGCGCAACGTCTGCGTTCCGTTCGTTTTTAACCTTGCTCTCAGGCATTTATAGCCCACGCCCCCTTCTATCATAATCAAACATTTTTATTATATTGGCGGCGTTAGATTAGTCAAATTGGTGTTATTGATTAAGAGGAAGTATTATTGATTGTGCCGATAAATAAAAAGAAATGCCTACAAAACGCAAGGTAATGAAGTAGGGTGCAGTAAAAAAAGCACCCAGCCGATGCTGAGTGCTTTATGTGGTAGCGGCGATTGGACTCGAACCAATGACACTCCGGGTATGAACCGAATGCTCTAGCCAACTGAGCTACGCCGCCGTATTCAGTTGCGTCCGCCGCAACGGACAAGGGATAGTATACTTGTTTGGCGGGCGAAAGTCAATAGGGAACAACAAATTTTTTTGCCCCGCCGCAAAATTTGTCCCATCAAGCCAAAACAAAACTCTTGCATTTCGCGCGGATATGTTGTAGAATATTTTGTGCCGTGGGGATATAGCTAAGTTGGTATAGCGCGGCGTTCGCAATGCTGAGGCCAGGGGTTCGAGTCCCCTTATCTCCACCACGGGTCCACCATAATTTTCGATAGAATTACGGTGGACTTTTTCTATACAGGATTTAGACATTTTTTGAATGGGGGTGTGCTTTATGAGTCGCACCGAGATTGTCACAATAACCAATATGTGCATGATATGCGATGGGGATAAAGTGCTGGTGCAGAATAAGGTCAATTGCGATTGGGCCGGGATCACCTTTCCCGGAGGCCATGTGGAGAAGGGAGAATCTTTTACGGACGCCGTGATACGGGAGGTATTGGAGGAAACCGGACTGAAAATATCTTCTCCGCAGCTATGCGGCGTTAAGGACTGGTCAAATGAAGACGGCTCAAGATATATGGTCTTGCTATATAAAACGAACAAATTTGAAGGAAACCTGACCTCATCGGAGGAGGGCGAGGTATATTGGCTTTCTCTGGAGGAAATGGCGCGCTTGCGCCTGGCGGACGGAATGGATAAAATGCTTACGGTCTTTCTGAATGAAGATATCAGCGAGCTTTTCTTTCATAAGCAAAAGGGCGAATGGAAATCGCTTCTAAAGTGAGCTCGCCGCCCTTTTGTTAAGCCGGCGATGCGGCGATGCTCATGCTTAACGCTGTCACAGGCATTATTATTGATTGAACCATCTACATACCCGCGTTTTGACCGTTTACAATAAAGCGGCGCTTTGATATAATACTTACGCATAGCAAAGGGGAGTAACCTGCCCGAGGAAACAAGGGCGGTTGAAGCGTCATCACGGTCTATGACCCGCTTCGCCTTGATTGGTGAGACTTTTGCCGCTTGTTGGCGTGTGTATGGGCACATCGACTGTTGGAAAGCGAGCAAGAGTCTTTTTATGTATTAAAAAGCTTGCTTTGCAAGTGTTAGTCACTATGAAAAGCGGGCAAGAGTCTTTTTATGTGTAAGAAAGCTTGCTTTGCACAGAATACTAAGGGAGGATACTGCATTGGAACAATTTGTCGAGCTGTTTTCAAACGTTGCAAACTTCACATGGCAGCAGCTGCTTATGATAGTTATAGGCGGCGTGCTCATCTATCTCGCCATAAAGAAGGATATGGAGCCTACGCTGCTTTTGCCCATGGGCTTCGGCGCGATATTGGTCAACCTGCCGTTTGTCAATACGGAAGCTATAGAGACCCTTTTTAACGCCGGAATCGCTACCGAGCTTTTCCCGCTTTTGCTGTTTATAGGCATAGGCGCCATGATAGACTTTGGGCCGCTGCTTTCCAACCCGAAGATGTTCCTCTTCGGCGCGGCAGCGCAGTTTGGCATATTCTTCACCTTTATCATGGCAAGGCTTATTGGCTTTACCCTTCAGGACGCGGGGAGCATATCCATAATAGGCGCTGCCGACGGCCCGACTTCCATATATCTTGCCAACTACTTTAGATCAAATTATCAAGGCCCCATAATGGTTGCGGCATATTCATATATGGCGCTTGTGCCTATAATCCAGCCGCCTGTAATCAAGCTCATCACCACAAAGCGTGAGCGGCAAATACGCATGCCGTATAACCCGAGCGACGTAAGCGGCACCACAAGGGTGCTTTTCCCCATATTCGTTACGATAGTCGCCGGCACCATAGCGCCAAAGAGCGCGGAGCTTATAGGCTTCCTCATGTTCGGCAATCTGATACGCGAGTGCGGCGTGCTCGGCAGCCTGTCAGACACGGCTCAAAAGACGCTTGCCAACCTTGTCACGCTGCTGCTTGGCATATCGGTCGCGTTCAAGATGAAGGCGGAGCTTTTCGTTACCGTGGAAACGCTTGCTATAATCGGGCTGGGTCTTGTTGCCTTCGTATTTGATACTGCGGGCGGCGTATTGTTCGCCAAGTTCCTTAATCTGTTCCTTAAAAACAAGGTCAACCCGATGATAGGCGCCGCCGGAATTTCCGCGTTCCCTATGGCAAGCCGCGTTGTGCATAAGCTCGGCCAGCAGGAGGATAACCAGAACTTCCTGCTGATGCATGCCGCAGGGGCCAACGTATCCGGCCAGATAGCAAGCGTTATTGCGGGCGGCCTGATGATAACGCTTATAGAAGCAATGCTTTGAACCTGATATAGTTTTTATAAAGGAGGAACCACACAATGAAGCTTTTACTCAGCGCAATGTCATTCTCCTGGGCGCCGGATACGCTGCTGCCGTCCCTGCTGCTCATGCTGAAGGGAATGGTAGGCATATTCGCCGTGATACTGCTTATATGGGCGTTCGTGACGATATTAAATAAGGTCACCAACAGGAAATAAGCTTGCATGTAAAATAAAAGCCGCCTGAGGGAGCGTATCCTTCGGGCGGCATTTGTTTTATTATATCAAAGCCTGTATCGCGCGGCATAGCCGAGTCTGCCGGCAGCTTCGTTAGAGTTTGTTATGAACAAAGCCGGCTCGTTCAGCGTGGCTATCAGCGCGGCTTTGCCAAGCGATAGGTCTATGCTGCCCCAAAAGAAGCAGCCAAGATAATACGTCGGGTACTGCATTATGCTGTGACTTGAACCGTCTATGCAGCTTATATAGCCAAAGCGCTCGTATTTATCGGCTATAAGCTTATATGCCTCTTCCTGCGTCATTGAGGCAGAGCTGTAAAGAAGCTGCTTAAATTCATCAAAAAGCTGGTCAAATTCGCTGTCATAAAGCGCAAAGTCGGCTTCGCATGTGGTGTATTGCGCAAGCTCGGGATACTTCTTTGGCTTCAGCTTTGTTTCCGCGTTGTTGCAAAAATGCATGGCGAGCCCTTCAAACGCAAAGTTGAGCGCAAAAAGCTGCTGAGACGATATTTCCTCCGGAACAAGGCTGTTGAAGAACACATGATGTATTTCATGCGCAAGGACATGTACAAGCGAGTCCCTATCCGGGAAAGCGTCAAACGTAGCAACGTCAAAAACTATATTGTTGCCGTATGGATAGCCCTGCGAATTGCCTATGGATACGGTAAGCATAACGTTGAAGTCGTCTTCTTCCTCAAGCATAGCGTCGGGCAGCGCGGCGCTGAGCAGCTTAAGTATAAGGGTTACATCCTCTTCGCCAAGTTCCTCAAAAAAAGCTGCCTTTTTAAGCATGGCGTCCATGTTGTTATAGAAATCCAAAAACATGGGCTTCTTTATCTGCCGACGAGGATTATTGAATTCCTTTTTATCAAAATTGATGAAAAAGTCTTTCGCTTCTTCCTTGCTTATGCCGCATACCGGCAGTACGCTCGCATAGCGCGCAAGCTCGGTCTTGTATTGCGGAAGCTCCAGTATTTCCATAAGCTTTTTTCGTCCGTATTGCCGCGCTTTCTTTCTTCAAGCCATGCTGTCATCGGCTTTATGCTCGCAGTATCAATGTTTATCCTCATATAAATTCTCTTTCTTAATATCAAAGCTGTCTTATAAAGTTCGTGGATATTCTCGGCTCATTTTCCGGCATAGGTACTCCGGCTTTTTTGCCGGCTTCCATGCACTTGAGAAGCCACGCCATGTTGCGGCCGAGGGTGCGCATTATCTGCATGCCCTCAAGATCCTGCTTCACCTCATCCGGAGTGTTGCCATGCACCATGCACCAGTATTGCGACGATACTATAGGCATCTGCCTCACCGAAAAATACTTGTTCAGCTCGTCAAGCGTGGCCGTGGCGCCGGCCCTTCTTGCGCTGGCTATCGCCGCCGCGGGCTTATATGCGCACTTTACCTTGCCGCCGTATAAAAGCCTGTCAAGAAAAGCTATCAGCGAGCCGTTTGCCGAGGCAAAGTATACGGGGCTTCCGACTATAAGCCCGTCAGCCTCGTTCAGCTTGTTTCTTGCAATAGTAACTATCTCGTTATCATCATCAAATATGCATTCTCCGCCGCCCTTACATGCGCCGCAGCCGGTGCAGCCCTGTATGGCTTCCGCGCCAATGTGGAGCAGCTCTGTACCTATGCCGCATTCGTTTAGTGTTTTTTCCACCTCTTTAAGCGCGGTATAGGTGCAGCCCTTCTCGTTCGGGCTTCCGTTAATAAGCAGGACATTCACATCGCATTCCTCCTTCATCTATATAATAATTACTTTTTCTTCTGTATCTCGTAGCAGTCCGGCTCAGGCGTGGCTTTGGGCATCAGCCTTGCCCTAAGCTCCTCGTCAGGCTCAAATTCGTCCGTTATTATCACGGTGCTTCCCGGGCAAAGGTATAGGTATATCCACTGCGCATCGTCCGGCATGAGCCTTATGCACCCATGCGAGGCAGGCTCGCCCAGCTTCCAGAATTCCTCCTCCATAAGGAACCTGTCGTCCCTTTCGGAATACGGCACGGAGTGGAAGTATATCCTGCCCCTTATCTGGCTCCAATACTGGGCATAGCAATTAAAGTTAACAAAAAACGCAAAACGCTTGTAATCCTGCTGCATAGTGAACGTGCCGCGGGGGCTCCTGCTGCTCTCCTCTATGCCGCCTGAGCATATCATCTCGCGCACAAGTTTTGTATACTCGCCAAACTCATCTTTTGTGTATATGAACACCGCCTGATTAGTTAAATCCACAACAGCCCTGAAAAGCTCCGGATCGCCGTTAAGCTTCTCCTCCTCCGGATATCTGCCGCCCTCATGCGTCCTCAGGCTCTTGGGCGTAAGCGGATAATCCGCGCTTTGGTACGCCGTAGGCTCAGGAGTAGGCTCGGGCGTTGGTTCCGGCGTAGGCTCCGGAGTCGGCTCCGCGCTCGGCTCCGCGGTAGGCTCTATGGTCGCATCAACAGTTGGCTGCGGCGTTTTGATATGCTGTATCTCTACCTTCTCAACAGGAGGGTAGCCTTCGCCTGTGCCGCAGGCGCTCAGCATAAGCGCCAACGGTATACACAGCAGCATTGTATACTTGTTTATTTTATTATTTTTCATACTATTATTGTACCACAGCCCTCAGCCCGCTTGCAATAACCCCGCAGGCAAGGTATAATCAATCAAGGTTCAAGTTATGACTAACCGTATGCATTGAAAGGAGCTTTTTGAAAATGAGTGATTACATCGAGGCGCTTGGCATAATAGCGCCCAAGGCCGTGTACAGGAACCTTACTCCGGCGCAGCTTGTCGAGCATGCCCTCCGCCGCGGCGAAGGTACGCTGAGCGAGACCGGCGCGCTTGTCGTTACCACCGGCAAGTATACCGGCCGTTCGCCTGACGATCGTTTTGTTGTCGACGCTCCCGATATCCATGACGATATCGACTGGGGCAAGATCAATGTACCCATAAGCGAAGAGAAATATGAAGCCATATATAACCGCATGACCGCGTATCTGCAGGGCCGCGAGCTTTTCGTATTCGAAGGCTTTGCCGGCGCAGACGAAAGCTATCATCTGCCCGTGCGCGTTGTAAACGAGCTTGCCAGCCAGAACCTGTTCATTCATCAGCTGCTCGTCCGTCCTACCGAGGAGCAGCTTAAGGACTTCGTGCCCGGCTTCACCATAATAGCCGCCCCCGGCTTCAAATGCTCGCCCGAGGTAGACGGCGTACACAGCGAAGCCGCTATAATTGTAAACTTCAAAAAGCACACCGTAATAATCGCCGGCAGCCAGTACGCCGGTGAGATAAAAAAGAGCGTATTCTCCGTGATGAACTACCTGCTGCCCAAGAAGGGCGTGTTCACCATGCATTGCTCGGCCAACGTTGGCGACGATGGCGACAGCGCGCTGTTCTTCGGCCTTTCCGGAACCGGCAAGACCACCCTTTCCGCCGATCCTGACAGGAGCCTTATAGGCGACGATGAGCACGGCTGGAGCGAGAATGGCATATTCAACATAGAGGGCGGCTGCTACGCGAAGTGCATCAACCTTTCCAAGGAGAATGAGCCCCAGATATGGAACGCCATCAAGTTCGGCTCCCTTGTTGAGAACGTTATAATGGACCCCGATACCAGGAAGCTTGACTATGCCGATGGTTCCCTTACCGAGAATACCCGCGTCGGCTATCCCGTGGATTATATACCCAACTGCCTGATTCCAGGCGTCGCCGGCCATCCCAAGACCGTTATATTCCTTACGGCTGATGCTTTCGGCGTGCTGCCTCCTATCTCCAAGCTCAATGCCGACCAGGCTATGTACCACTTCGTATCCGGCTACACCTCCAAGCTTGCCGGTACCGAGCGCGGCATAGTTGAGCCGCAGACCACCTTCTCCACCTGCTTTGGCGCGCCCTTCCTGCCGCTGCACCCCTCTGTATATGCCAACATGCTCGGTGAGCGCATAGAGAAGCACCACACCAACGTTTACCTTGTAAACACCGGCTGGGCAGGCGGCAAGTACGGCGTAGGCTCCCGCATGAAGCTCAAGTACACCCGCGCTATGGTGAGCGCAGCCCTCAATGGCGACCTTGAAAAGGGCGAGTTCGTGCTCGACCCCATATTCAACGTTATGGTTCCCACAAGCTGCCCCAACGTGCCGGACGAATTCCTCAGCCAGCGCAAGCTTTGGAACAACGATGCCGAGTATGAAGCCACGGCCAGGGATCTTGCGTCCCGCTTTGTGAAGAATTTCGAGAAGTATTCCGACATGCCCAGGAATATAATCGAGGCCGGCCCCAAGGCCTAATCCAATATAGCATATCAAGGGAGCGCAAAAGCGCTCCCTTAAGAGTGTCGAAAAAGTGGCTGAGCGCCACTTTTTCGAGTTTTTTACGGCATATGCTATACCGGGCGCCGGTTTGTTCGGTATGCCCCAAACCTGGCTGTCCCGCTTTCTTAATACCCCTTATGCATATCTATTATTGAGCCGTCTACGGCGTTGACTATAAGCTTTGGCCAGCCGCCGTCAAAGGCTTCGCTTTCGCTGCCGTAATACTCCACGCCGTACAGCGTCCAAACCGGCACGAGCAGGCCGCGGGTGAACGTATCGCGCGCGTTTATGCGCATAAGGGAGAGCCTGAGCCGCGTCGCATCTATGCTCAGCTGCTCATCGGCGGCAATATCGGCATTTGTTACCTGTATCATCTTTTCTATAACGCCCTGTATCTCGCCAAAGGGCAGCACGGCCGCGTCGCCGGATATCAGCTCGACGACCTTCAACGGCTGAGTCCACTCTATTGCGGCGATACCCTTATCGTCCACAATGAATCTAAGCTTTTCGTTGTACCATTCAGGCGCCGCGGTAATGTCGCCGTCTGTGGAGACGTTCACGGTGGAATCAAGGTCGCTTACGACGCTCACGCCGTTCAGCACGCGCAAGAAGGTTATTTCATAGCCCTGTCTCTCCTTGCCGCGGTTAAAATAGGCCTCTACGCTTCCGTATTCCGATATTATTCCCGCAAGCTCCTCCGCGTCGCGTTCTTCAGTGATCCAGCGGACGAGCCGCTCAAGCTCCTCATCATCATAGTAGCTGCTCATAAACGTTGCCTTCTCCGCAGCCATATCCTCAACGCCAATCGATTTTAGGAAATCCTCGGCGCATCTTTGTGCCTCCTCCGCGGTTATGCTTATGGATTTGATGCTTTCGTCGCGCTCATGCCCTTCATAATTCGCAAATAACGGGTGTTCGTCATAATCGCGCATGTAGCTGAAGCTTGATTCGCTCCGCTGCGAAAACACCTGCGTGTTGCCGTATTCATCCTTATAGCTGTAGCCGCCCGAATTCTTATATTCCGTGTTGTTTGCTATGCTGAAATACCGGCCGCCGCGCTTCTTAGGATGTTCTATCGCAATAAGGCTCGTCCGCTTGCCGTCGAGCACGTCCGTCTCCTCAAATTGAATGTCCTCGCTTTGCAGCGTGCCGTTGCTGAGCTTGTATTCTATGCTTTGCGGCGCTTCATTATAGGCTTTTTCTTCATTTTTTATAACGTCGTTCCAGAATTTCTTCTCCCGCTCGGTCTTTGCCTTGGCAAGCCTTTCTTTATCTTCTATTATTTGAGCCTCTATTTCCGCCTTTGTCTGACGGAAATCGTAAACGTACATCTTGGTATCGTCGCACAGCGCATTGAACAGCTTGCTCACAAGCTCCTGCTCAAAGTTCGCGGCCTCGACCCACGCCATAGGCAGCGTGTCGGCATCGGGTATCATCGGCTCTATATCAGCCGTAAAGCGGAACCTGCCGGACGCGTCCGCAATGTCCTCCGTATAGCGCTCCGGTATGCCCAGCTTATCGTAAAGCGCGCTACGCTTATGCTCATCAGGGGGCGGCGATATTTCCGGTATGGTCTGGATGCTTGGCGATGAAACAGCCTTTTCTATCATCTGCTCCATATCCTTTTGCACCACTACCTGCTTCTGCGGCGTAGGCTGGCAGGCGCCAAGCAGCATAATTGTACATATAATCATCACAAACAGCTTTTTCATACTTGATTACCTCCCTTTGCCAGTATTATAACAGCAGGGGGAATTGGCATGTTTTAACAAACAATCAATAAGTTGTAAGCGAAATGTAAACGCCGTGCGCCGGAGAAATAATATATTCCGTTTTGCGACAATTATGCTGACAAGTTGGCCCATGCTGTTATACAATTATTATGACATATTCTACATCTTAAATATGATCAAACGTATAGACAGGAGGTACAGCATGGATAATAAGCTTTACAAAGCATATGTGAGCATACTTGAAGAGGAACTGCTGCCCGCGATGGGCTGCACGGAGCCTATAGCCGTTGCCTATGCCTCCGCACTTGCAAGAAAGACCCTTGGCGCGCTCCCTGACAGGGTAAAGGTATGCGTAAGCGCAAACATAATCAAAAACGTAAAGAGCGTTATCGTGCCGCATACCGGCGGCCAAAGGGGTATAGAAGCCGCTGTAGCCGCCGGAATAGTAGCAGGCGACGCCGATGCGGAGCTTGAGGTGCTTTCAAACGTAACGGAGCAGGACATAGCGGCCATGAAGGATTATCTTAACAAGGCGGAAATACGCGTTGAGCAGTCAACAAGCGGCTTTATATTTGATATACAAATACTTGCATCAAAGGCCGCACATTCCTCCTTTGTCCAAATCGCCGGAAGCCACACGAACATAATAAGGATAGAAAAGGATTCAAAGGCGCTCTTTTTCAGGGAATACAGCGAGGACAAGCGCGTTGAGCAGACGGACAGGACCCTTCTTAACGTGAACAGCATAGTCGATTTTGCCGATGAAGTGGACATTGCCGACATAAAGCAGGTGCTAAGCAGGCAGATAGCCTTCAACTGCGCAATATCCGAGGAAGGGCTCAACGGCACATGGGGCGCGAGCATAGGCCGGGTGCTTATACGCTCCTACGGCAACTCAATACACAACAGGGCCAAGGCTGCCGCGGCTGCCGGCTCCGATGCGCGCATGGGCGGGTGCGAGCTGCCCGTTGTCATAAACTCCGGCAGCGGCAATCAGGGCATGACGGCGTCCCTTCCCGTGATAGTATATGCGCGCGAGCTTAACGTGCCGGACGATGTGCTGTACCGCTCGCTTGCCGTATCAAATCTTGTTACGATACATCTTAAAACAGGCATAGGCAGGCTTTCGGCATACTGCGGCGCTACGAGCGCAGGCTGCGGGGCAGGAGCCGGAATATGCTACATGCATGGCGGAAAGGCCGACGAGATAGCGCACACCATAGTGAACGCCGTTGCGATAAACAGCGGCATGATATGCGACGGCGCAAAGCCAAGCTGCGCGGCAAAGATTGCAAGCGCGGTGGAGGCGGGCCTTCTCGGCTGGCAGATGCAGCGCCAGGGCGTTGAATTTTGCGGCGGCGACGGAATAGTTACCAAGGGAGTTGAAAACACCATACGCAACGTAGGCGACCTTGCCCGCCTTGGCATGGCAGAAACGGACAAGGAGATAATCCGCATAATGATAGGCGGCTGCTAAGCTATTCTACGCTTAAAGTGGGGGGGACGGCGTGTGCCGTCCCCCCCACTTTTAAGCTTATTCAAAGATTATATCACGCCTTGCTCCTGTCAACATATGTTGTGTGCAGCAGCTCGTGCGCCTTGTGGGAATTTGGTTCGCCAAGGAATTCCTTATACAGCTTCTGTATGGACGGATTCTTGTGACTCTTGCGTATCATCTTCGCCTCGTCCTCAGAATATGTCGCGGCGGCGCGTGCAGCGCGCGGGTCGACAAAGTAGCGGGTACGGGCGTCAACTATAGGCTGGCCGCCGCCGGTCACGCAGCCGCCCGGGCAACCCATTATCTCAATAAAGTGATAGCTCTTCTCTCCCCTGCGTATGGCGTCAAGCAGCTTAGAGGCGTTGGCGGTGCCGTGAACTATGGCTATGTTGATATCCATTCCGGCAACGCTCACCGTGGCCTCCTTTATGCCCTCAAGCCCGCGCACATCGGCATATTCGATGTTCTCAAGGTCCTCGCCCGTAAGCAGGTCCGCAACGGTACGCAGCGCGGCTTCCATAACGCCGCCCGTAACGCCGAATATGACGCCCGCGCCCGTGGATTCGCCAAGCATATCGTCAAACTCCTCGTTCGGCAGATGCACAAAGTCTATGCCCGCCTGGCGTATCATGCGCGCAAGCTCGCGCGTTGTAAGGTTAGCGTCAACATCCCTGTATCCATCGCGCCCAAACTCGGGTCTCTTTATTTCAAACTTCTTCGCCGTGCAGGGCATAACGCTCACAACGAATATCTTGTGCGGGTCTATGTCGTTCTTCTCGGCAAAGTAGGTCTTGGTTATCGCGCCCTGCATCTGGTTCGGGCTCTTGCAGGTGGAAAGGTTGGGTATGAAGTCAGGATAAAAATGCTCGCAGTATTTAACCCAGCCCGGACTGCACGATGTTATCATGGGCAGAACGCCGCCATTCTTTATCCTGTTCAGCAGCTCCGTGCCCTCTTCCATTATCGTAAGGTCTGCGGCGAAATCAACGTCGAACACCCTGTCCGCGCCAAGCCTTCTCATAGCCGATACAAGCTTGCCCGTGCAGCGTGTGCCTATCGGCATGCCGAATTCCTCGCCTATCGCCACGCGCACCGCGGGAGCAGGCTGGAATACCACGAATTTATCGGGATCGTTGAGCGCTGCCCAAACCTCCTTGGTGGAATCCTTTTCGCTAAGGGCTCCGGTGGGGCAGGCTGCTATGCACTGGCCGCAGTTTATGCACGCGACCTCGCCAAGGCTCTTGCCAAATTCGGAGCCTATCTGGGTCTTAAAGCCGCGGTTCTGCATGCCTATGGCGCACACGCCCTGCGTCTTGGCACAGGCGGCTACGCAGCGGCGGCACAGTATGCACTTGTTGTTATCACGCACTACGCTGGGGCTCAGCTCATCGATGGTCTTTATTATGCGCTCACCCTGGAACTCTATATCCTCTATGCCCATCTCGTTGGCAAGAGCCTGCAGCTCACAGGTCTGATTCCTTTTGCAGGTAAGGCATGAACGGTCATGGTCGCTCAGTATAAGCTCAAGTACGGCACGGCGGGCTTCCAGCACCTTGGGGGTGGAGGTCTTTATCTCAAGCCCTTCGCTTACCGGCAGCACGCAGCTCGCCTGCAGCTTTCCGCTTTTTGCATCCTCAACAAGGCACATGCGGCACGCGCCGATGTTGTTGATGTCCTTAAGATTGCACAGAGTGGGGATCTTGATACCTTCGACCATACAGGCTTCAAGCACAGTGGTGTTCGGCTCGGCCTGAACCGTTCTTCCGTCGATTTTGAATGTAACCATCTTTCAAAACCCTTTCTTTGTTTTTCCGGTCATGTGCTGTTGCATTCCGGATATGCGCATGATATCATACGCGTATTGTAACAATAACATAACGGATATGGCTTGTCAACGAGCATTTATTCCCGCCGGAGGGTCGGGGCGTAGCCGCCTTTATCGCCCGCTTACAATACGTTTACAAAACGTTGATAAAACGTTTACAAAAAGCATGTATAATAAATATAGAAATCAAAAGGGGTATCACAGCATGCTCAGAAACCGCATACTTGTTGCCGAGGACGACGAAGCCATATCAAAAATAATAGTAAAAAACCTTACCGCAACCGGCTATCAGGCGACGGCGTTCTTTGACGGGCTTGAGGCGGCGCGCTCGCTTGAAAAGAACCCGGATTACGATCTTGCGCTGCTCGATATAATGCTGCCCGGGCTTGACGGGTTTGAGCTTATGCCGTACATGCAGCATTACCGCATACCGGTCATATACCTTACCGCAAAGGCGGATATAGAATCCAAGCTGCACGGGCTAAAGGGCGGTGCCGAGGATTACATAGTAAAGCCGTTTGAGGTGCTGGAGCTTCTTGTGCGCATAGAAAAGGTGCTTGAGCGCGCAGGCAAGCTTAAAGGCATACTGTATGCCGCAGGGCTTGAGATAGACACCAACGAGCGCACGGTCAAAAGAAACGGCGAGCTTATAACGCTAAAGCCCATGGAATTCGACCTTCTTGTGATGCTGGCAAAAAACAAAAACATTGCTTTGACAAGGGAAAAGCTGCTCTTTGGGGTATGGGGCGCAAACTATGTGGGCGAAACAAGGACAGTGGACGTACACATTGCGCAGATAAGAAAAAAGCTTGATCTGCATGACAGCATACGCACCATAACAAAGCTCGGCTACAGGCTGGAGGATTGATAAGCGGAGGATTTATATATGAAGCTATGGCTCAAGCTATCACTTACCGCAATGATAGTGGTTACGCTTTCCGCCATGCTGTGCGGCGGCATAATGCTGTACAGCTCCGGAAGGAGCGGCATAGATTCCGCCGTTGAAAGGGCGCTTACGGACAGGCATGTGCGCTTTACGGGGTGGCTAAACTCCATGACGGGAAGAGTGGATACGGAATACAGCTTCACCGCAAAGAGGAGCCTTGCAAAGTATCTCATCACAAAATATGCTGACGACGGCACCGTGCTTTTATGCGATGAGGACGTGATATATAATTGTTCACCCATAGCCCCATCGGACTATCTTCCGCTTGCAACCGATGATGAGCAGTATATAATAAAGGACATAGGGCAAAGAGCTTTGCTGATATCCGGCAGCGCCGCCGCCATAGACGGCGAACGCTACCGTTTTTATTCGGTTGACGACATAACGGACGTGTATTCATCAATCAAGGAGCTTTCGTACAGGTTTACGCTTGTCAATTTTGCGGTAATAGTCGCGGGCGGCATGCTTAGCGTTATACTTACAAGGCTCATACTTAAGCCCATAGCAACGCTGAAGCATACTACCGGCCTTATTGCGGACGGCTTATACCATAACCGCGCAGCAGTAGCCGAAAACGACGAGATAGGCGAGCTTGCCGCCGACTTTAACGCCATGGCGGACGCTGTTGAAAAGCATATAGGCGAGCTTAAGCTCGAGGCTGAAAGAAGGACCATGTTCACCTCCGCGCTGACGCATGAGCTTAAAACGCCCATGACAAGCATAAAGGGCAATGCGGAGACGCTGCTTGCAACAAAGCTTACCGAGCGGGAAAGATACGATTCGCTAATGGCTATAGACTTTGCCTGCACAAGGATAGAAAGGCTCAGCCAAAAGCTTATGCAGCTGATAGTATTGCGGCGCGCAGGCGAGCTTGAGCTTAAAGCGGAAAGCGTAACGGCCGTACTTGAAGAGGCGGCCTCAGCCTGTGCGGAGCAGCTGAAGGCGCGCGGGCAGAGCATAAGCATAGCGTGCGGTGTGGATACGCTTTTGATGGAGCATGACCTGTTGCTCGATCTTATAATAAACCTTGTAGATAACGCATCAAAAGCAAGCCCGTCAGGCGCGCTGATCGAGCTTATCGCCGAGGATAACCGCATAACCGTAAGGGATCACGGTATAGGCATACCGAATGAGGAGCTTGATAAGCTGACGGAGCCGTTTTATATGGTGGATAAATCAAGGAGCCGCAGGGCCGGCGGCGCGGGCATAGGCCTTGCGCTATGCAAGGAGATAGCCACGCTTCACAATGCAAAGCTGGCGTTTGAGAGCGAGCCCGGCGTAGGCACCAGCGCGAGCATAGTATTTTCAAGGGAGGAGGACTGTATATGAAAAAGCGCACCTTCAGCAAATGGAATATACTGTATGTAGTGCTGGCGGCGCTCATGCTGCTTTCGCTGTTTGCAGTGCCGCGCATAATACTTAAGCAGCTTGAAGCTGACAAGAACAGGATAGTCGTAACAAACGCGAATGAGGGCAGATACGAATACGGGGGCGCCATATGTATATTAAAAGCGATATATTAGAGAAAAGAACAGCCTGCATAGCGCTTATGGATTTTACAATCTACGCAAGGCGCAAGGGCATATCTCTCTGTCGGATATTGCTTGAGGGTTATATGCGGTTATAGCAGAGCAGGCTTTGAGAGTGTCAAAAAGTGGCTGAACGCCACTTTTTCGAGTTTTCACGGGTTTTGCCTCCCGCTCCCGGGCGGCAAAAGTCGAAGGTACGAAAACCTCTGGGCTTTCATCCGTTCTGACGTGCATGCCGTCAGAGCCGGAATAAAGCTTAAGGGGCAGCCGCCCCTTAACAACCCCAGGGTTTTTTGACAGGCTGAAAGCGGCTTTACGGCTGCTTTTTCCCTGCTTTGCTGCTCTATTCCGCCGCTTCTTCTGCTTTTGCGGCCTCAGGAAGCTGTAGCCATTTATCCCCCCTGTACATTACAAGCGAGACAAGGCCTCTTACCGTAAGGTCGGCAGCCATGCCTATCCATGCTCCGGTAAGGCCCAGCGTTGTATACTTTGTAAGCACAAAGCATATGGGCAGCCTCACAGCCCACATGCCCGCAAGGCCGAACATGAACAGCCACTTCGTCTTCCTTGCGCCGCGGAAAGCGCCGGATATGCAGTTTGCAAGCGCAAAAAACGGCTGGGCGAGCGCCTCCACCTTCAATGCGGCGGCGCCTATCTCTACCACCTCTTCGGACGGCGTGAACAGCGATATTATCGCCCCTCCGCCAAAGTACAGCACCACGCCCAGGCAGCTCATCATTATAACGCAGCCTGTAACGCATATGTTGGAAAAGCTTTTTGCCTTGTCCTTCCTTCCCGCGCCAAGGCTCTGCGCAACAAGCGTGGTCGCGGCCGCACTGAAACCGAACGCAGGCATATATGTTATGGATTCAGCCGTTATGCCGAGCGAGTGCGCCGCAAGCGAGGCCGTGCCGAGCGATGTCACCATGGCAGTCATAAGTATCTGGCCCGCGGATATACATACCCTCTCAAACGTTACGGGAGAGCCGACCTTTACCATGTCTGCCCATATCGCCTTATCAAATTTGTAATCCTGCTTAAGGCTTATGCTGCAGCGGAACTTGTCAAGGAACATCGCCCTGAGCAGCATAAAGCCCGAGAAGAACGTTGCCGCCGCCGTCGCTATCGCAGCTCCGCTCACGCCAAGTCCTGCCCCCCAAATGCGGAAGCTGCTGCCGAATATGGTTATCTCCCTCGGCTCATATATAAGCAGGAAATTCAGCACCATGTTTATAACGTTAGTTGAAACGTTGAATATAAGCGGGGTGGCCGTATCGCCCGTGCAGCGCAGTATGTTTGAGCATATCTGCACGGACGCGGTAGCTATATATGCAAGCGACACTATTGATATGTACCTCGTAGCGTCCGCGCATATGCTCTCCTCCCCACCGAGCCAATGCGGCAAATACGGCGCGATGCACAGCATTATAGCCGTAAGCGCCAGACCAAACAAGGCTATCGCCAGCACGCTCTGCCTTACAACGGCCCTTGCCCGGTCTATTTTGTTTGCGCCTATATAGTTGCCTACGGGCACGCCGAAGCCTATGGCCACGCCTGCAAGTATGCCGTTCATAAGCCAGTTTGTCGAGCTTGTCAGCGCAACGGCTGCAGTAGCGTCCGGCCCTATGACGCCCACCATTGCCGTATCAACATACTGAACCAGCATTATGAGCACCTGCTCAAGCATTATAGGCCAGGCAAGGCTCCATATTATTCTGAATGAGCTATGTTCATCACTAAGCACATCTATCTGCCGTCTCAAATTTATTTATCCCTCCTTTACGTTTACGCAAGCTTGGCGCCGCGCATTTGCATTATAACTCAGCCATGCAGATTGTGTAAACCCGCCGTTTGGCGTATAATGAAGCTGTAGCTTTATCGGCCTATAATTATTATTTGAAAGGAAGGCTTGGTATGGATCTTTTTTCAGCTTCGGCAAAGCGGCGCGCCCCGCTTGCGGACAGGATGAGACCGCGCACGCTTGATGAGTTTATCGGGCAGGAGCATATCGTAGGCAAGGGCAGGCTGCTGAGAAGGGCGATAGAAACGGATACGCTTACGTCAAGCATATTCTTCGGCCCGCCAGGCTGCGGCAAGACCACGCTCGCCAGCGTTATTGCGGAGCATACAGGCGCGAACATAGCAAAGCTCAACGCCGTAACCGCCGGAGTGAAGGATGTCAGGCAGGTGATAGAGCAGGCCGAAAAGGATCTTAAGCTATACGGCAGGCCGACATATCTTCTGCTGGATGAATGTCACAGGTGGTCTAAAACTCAAAGCGACTCCATACTCCCCGCGCTTGAAAGCGGCATAGTGCGCTTTATAGGCTCCACCACGGAGAATCCTATGGTCTCCATGACAGGAGCGGTCGTGTCACGGTGCAGGCTGTTCCAGTTTTTTCCGCTTACAGCGGACGATATAAAAAAAGCCATGCGCACCGCCCTTTCAGATAAAGAAAGGGGCCTTGGCGGCTACGATATAGTAATAGATAACGACGCCTTTGAGCATATTGCCCTTACAGCAAACGGGGACGCAAGGAGCGCGCTAAATGCGCTTGAGCTTGCCGCGCTCACCACCGCGCCGGATGAAGACGGGCATATACATATTGACGCCGCCGTTGCCGCAGAATCGGTACAGAAAAAGGTTGTAAACGTTGACGACGAGCAGTTTTACAACATGCTTTCGGCCTTTTGCAAAAGCCTTAGGGGCGGCGACAGCGACGCAGCCATAGCATGGTTCGCAAGGCTCATATACGCAGGCGTTGACCCGCGCATAATATGCCGCAGGCTTATCGCCCATGCCTCAGAGGACGTTGGCCTTGCAAATCCGCAGGCTATGCTCCAGGCCGTGGCCGCCGCGCAGGCGCTTGAGCTTATAGGCATGCCCGAGGCCAGGCTTTCAATAACGCAGGCAATAATATTCATATGCGAAAGTCCCAAGTCAAATTCAGTGGTCATGGCCGTTGATTCGGCCTTTAGGGACGCGGAAACAATTCCGGACGAGCCTGTGCCCATACACCTTAGGGATACTTCATATAGAGGCGCGGACAAGCTTGGCAACGGCAAGGGCTATAAGTATCCGCATGATTATCCCGGGCATGTGGTGGCTCAGGAGTACATGCCGCCATCGCTCAAGGATAAGCGCTACTATATACCCGGCGAGCTTGGCAGCGAAGCGAAGATACGCGAAAACCATATACGCAGCGGCAAGCTGTAGCCGTTGCGCTTTTGGGCCGGCTCTGGTACAATATAATTTAACTTTGTTTAACGATAAACCTTACAGAAAGGAATACAGTATTCATTATGAACATCAACAAGATCGCCGCCATAGCCTTAGCTCTCGTTTTTACGCTTAGCCTGTTTGCCGGCTGCGGCAGCAGCACCCCCGTAAAGGAGAAGGATGCCGGCGAGATAACAATATTCGTTGACAGCACCATGAAGGGCGCTTTGACGGCCGCGGCCACAGCCTACACCAAGCCTGTGCGTGAAAAGCCGGAGCGTGAAAAGGCGATAATACTCATCAATTCAGCCTCTACCGAGGATATAGTGAAAAAGCTTGAGGACGGCGAATATGCGGACGCCATTATAGTGATAGGCGCCGACCAGCTTGACGCGCTTGACGCGGTTTCCGGCGGCAAGGATATAGTTATCCATTCTTCACGGATAGAGTTTACGGGTGAAGACGGCGTACCCTATGACGCCGCCATAGTCAACTCCAGCGACAGGCAGAGCGTGGTTCAGGGCTTTTTCGACTACCTCACCAGCGATGAAGCCGACGCCGTGCTTGCCGAGTACGGGATAGAGAACTGAGGATAACATGCTCGCTTAAGCATAGCGGAGCGATCCTAACCCGCTATGCTTGGCCTTCCCATACGAATACTATGGGAAGGCATTTTGATTGAATTATCAAGGACCCGCACATCATGCCCGACGCCATTATTCAGTATCTTATAGTATGCCCGCTCATAGGTCTGGCCGGCTTTGTTGATGCTATAGCCGGCGGCGGCGGGCTTATATCTTTGCCAGTATATATGCTTGCAGGACTCCCTGTACACAACGCGATAGGCACGAACAAGCTAAGCTCCTCGATGGGCGCCGCGCTTTCCACCGCTCGCTTTGCAAAAAGCGGCTTTATCGAGCTTAAGTATGCGGTTCCGTGCGCTTTGGCGGCGCTTTTAGGCTCCGCAATGGGCGCAAAGCTCGCCTTCTTTATACCGGACAGGACCTTTAAGCTAATAATGCTGTTCGTGCTGCCCCTTGTTGCGCTATATGTAATGAAGGGCAAGGCGCTCATGCAGGAAAACGAGCTTGAACCGTTCGATACGCCCCATACCATGCTCATAGCCCTGCTTTCAGCCCTGTTCATAGGCATGTATGATGGCTTTTACGGCCCTGGAACAGGCACGTTTTTGCTGCTTATGCTCACCGGCGCCGCACGCATGAAGCTCAATAACGCCGCCGGGATAACAAAGGTGATAAACCTTTCCTCAAACATTGCCGCGCTCGCTGTATATATGCTAAACGGCAGCGTGCTCTATCCGCTTGCTCTTGCGGCCGGAGTGTTCAGCATTTTGGGCAACTACATAGGTACAAAGGTCTTTACGCAAAAAGGCAGCAAGGGCGTTAAGCCTATTATAATAATCGTGCTTGCCATATTCTTTATAAAGGTCTGTTACGAGCTTTTTATAGCCAAATAAGCGATATGCTGGCCTTCTTTCAGGCAAACGCAGCCGTTGCCCTCGCTTGGCGGCTGCCCCTTTTTATATGCTTAGCTTTTTCCAATATAACCCAAGCTTCTTTCTGCATAGAAATTGCCGTAAATAACAGATAATAGCGATACAACCAAAAGACGCGCAGGAGGAACAGGTAACCATGAAGGCAACCGGTATCGTAAGACGAATTGACGAGCTGGGCAGGGTAGTCATACCTAAGGAGATCAGACGAACGCTGAGAATAAGAGAGGGCGACCCGTTAGAGATATTTACGGACCGCGAGGGCGAGGTAATATTGAAGAAGTATTCACCAATAGGTGAGCTTGGCGATTTTGCCAAGGAATATGCCGAATCGCTTCAGCTTGCGTTCGGCACTACCGCCGCCGTATGCGATAAGGACAACGTTATAGCGGCCTGCGGCGCATGCCGCAAGGAGCTTATAGACAAGGCAGTGTCCCAGGATATAGACGACCTTATGACAAAGCGCACCAAGATATGCCTTTGCGCAGGCGAGGGCAGGATACCGCAGATCACCGCAGATGAAACGGCGCAATTCAGCGCGGCGGCAGTTGCGCCCATAATCTCAGCAGGCGACCCGATAGGCGCAGTTATGCTGCTCAGCCGCGATGAGGACGCCACCATGGGCAAGGCCGAGCTTAAGGCCGTTGAAACGGCGGCCCATTTCTTGGGCAAGCAGATGGAGGATTGAGCGTTTGAAAAGCAAAGCGCCGCAGGCTCAAGCCTGCGGCGCTGTTTAATATGCTTTACTCTTTCCTGAACAGGCAATAGCTTGGATACCTGTTTTCACAATCCCTTGCAAGCACAGCTATGTCTACATAGCACAAATTGCCTTCCATTCTGACCTTGCCCTTGCGGCCGGGTTCATCGAATTTCCCCTCGGGAACATGCGGGTCCATTACGCATATCTCCCTTCCCTTTGCGCCGACAAGCACTATAAAATGCCCGCCGTGGGTGAATACTCCCGTCCAACCCTCTCTGTCACCGCCGGAATTGGCTATTGCCATTCCTTCTCCATTTTGCAAAAACTGCTGCATCTTGCCGTGGTCGCATGTAAGCTCATATGTCAGGCCAAACTTTTCGCACACGGCGGGCGCGAGCAGCGTTATCTCCGTGCCGGTATTGTCCCACGCGCGGCAATCGTTTGCAAGCTTGACCGCTTGTGCCGGTGTAAAGCTGCTGCCGGTCATATTCTCCACCACCATGCAGCAGGAGCAGAGTCCGCACCCGCTGGACGCCACCGTCCCGCCGCAATACGGCATATCCGGATAGTCAAGCTGGCTGTAATACTTGTATGCCATTATAAATATCTCCTTATTGTTGCTGCAATAATGATACCATCAGTTGACAATAGCGCACAAGCCCTAAAGGACTGATTTTGGGCGTTTCTTCGTTCCTGCCGCTTGAATTACCCGGTAGTTCTGCGTTTTTCGGCCTCGGCTCTGAGCGTGCGGGGTTTACTTATTACTTAGATTAAATATGGCGGTAAGCTATGCTTGCATTGCCTATTCGGGCAGCTTTTTGCCGCAGCGGCGGCAGTATTCGTAGCCCTTTTCAGCTTTTGCGCCGCAATATGGGCAAAAGCCGGCATCGCTGACGTCGCCGCTTGCTGGGCCTTGCTCCGCTTTGCCGTAACGCATATTGAGCGGGTCTGGCTCCTCGCCGTCCTCGGTTATGTCGTATTCGCTGTACCGGCTTTTTCCGGTGGCGTTCCTGTAGTTGTATACAGCCTGAACTATGCCTATTATTATGAACACCAGGCCGAATAGCGGAAAGAACACGGGTGCGCCCATGTTTATGGCGAGAATAGTCCATATTATGCCTACCACAATGCTTGCTATAGAGCCAAACATGCCCATTGCGCTTTTTGCACGGCCGGGTTTTATGCTTTTCATTTTTCTTCCTCCTCCTCGTAACGCTCTATATCGACCCCGGCCATTTCAAACATCTGCATGGCAAACTCGTCGGGATAGCCTTCGCCGTAAACGACCCTTTTTATGCCGGAATTGACTATCATCTTTGCGCATATGACGCAGGGCTGGTGCGTGCAGTAAAGCGTTGCACCCTCTATGGATACGCCAAGCTTTGCCGCCTGTATTATGGCGTTCTGCTCGGCATGTATGGCATAGCAAAGCTCGTGCCGTGTGCCTGAGGGTATATTGAGCTTGCGCCGCATGCACTCGCCGCGCTCGGCACAGCTCTTTACCCCGGCGGGCGCCCCGTTGTAGCCGGTAGTCAATATACGCTTGTTCTTTACTATTACCGCGCCTATCCTGCGGTTCTCCTGATAACAGCTCGCCCATTGCGCTATAGTTCCAGCAAGCTGCATAAAACGCCTGTCCCATTTGTCAAAGCGCTGCATAATGCCGCCCCCTTTTGCAGATGATATGGTGGTGATATATTAGTATAGCATGGCTTTGCCTCACAATTAAACGGTATTTTCGCATAAATGGGGAGTAATTGTGAAATGTGAGCTTTGCCCTTGAATTGAGCGCTGTGTTGGGGTATTATAACAATCGTGGTTAGCACTCAACGAGTGCGAGTGCTAACAAACAGGACAGCAATAAATGATATATACATAAGGAGGCATTTGACCATGAAACTCAAACCCTTAGCTGACAGGGTAGTGCTGAAAAGCGCAGAAGCTGAAGAGACCACGAAAAGCGGCATAATCCTTACGGGCAGCGCCAAGGAAAAACCGGTAGTAAGCGAAGTTATAGCCGTAGGTCCCGGCGGCATGGTAGATGGAAAAGAGATAAAGATGTATGTTAAGACCGGCGACAAGGTGATATTCTCCAAGTATGCCGGAACCGAAGTGAAGCTTGACGGCGAAGAGTACGTAGTAGTCCGCCAGAGCGATATACTTGCTATAGTAGAATAATCAGGAGGAAAACAACAATGGCAAAACAGCTTAAATATGGCGAAGAAGCCCGCCGCGCCCTTGAAAGCGGCATGAATCAGCTTGCAAACACCGTCAAGATAACGCTTGGACCAAAGGGCCGCAATGTTGTGCTTGACAAGAAATACGGCGCGCCGCTGATCACTAACGACGGCGTGACCATAGCCAAGGAAATAGAGCTTGAGGATCCGTTTGAAAACATGGGTGCCCAGCTTGTGCGCGAAGTTGCCACCAAGACCAACGACGTCGCTGGCGACGGTACCACCACCGCTACCCTGCTTGCCCAGGCCATAGTGCGCGAGGGCATGAAGAACGTTGCCGCCGGCGCTAACCCCATGGGCATCAAGCGCGGCATAGAGGCTGCCGTGGAGGAGGCTGTTGCCGGCCTTAAGAGGATATCAAAGCCCGTTGAGAACAAGCAGGCCATAGCTCAGGTAGCCAGCATCTCTGCAGGCGATGATAAGGTCGGCACGCTCATAAGCGACGCCATGGAAAAGGTAGGTAACGACGGCGTTATCACCATAGAGGAATCCAAGACCATGAAGACCGAGCTCAACGTTGTTGAAGGTATGCAGTTCGATCGCGGCTATGCTTCCGCCTATATGGTGACCGATACCGACAAGATGGAGGCCGTGCTTGACAATCCTTACATTCTTATCACCGAAAAGAAGATAAGCAATATCCAGGAGATACTGCCCATTCTCGAAGCCGTTGTGCAGCAGGGCCGCAAGCTCCTCATAATCGCTGAGGATGTTGAAGGCGAAGCGCTCGCTACCCTGGTAGTGAATAAGCTGCGCGGCACGTTCACCTGCGTTGCCGTTAAGGCCCCCGGCTTTGGCGACAGGCGCAAGGCCATGCTGCAGGATATAGCCGTGC
>ERZ860322.175-NODE-175-length-50444-cov-3.553315_pt1 | contig 50444 bp, 37 predicted proteins | sample MGYA00509979_ERZ860322 | MGnify/ENA primary metagenome ERZ860322 (study PRJEB30046, sample SAMN00715217) | human gut metagenome | study: EMG produced TPA metagenomics assembly of the A metagenome-wide association study of gut microbiota in type 2...
GCGCAGGCGCCATCAAGACCACCTTCACCGAGGAGACCGAAACCGATCTGTTCGGTGAGCAGGACGTGCTCATGGGTGGCATCAACCACCTGTGCGATATGGGCTTCGATGTGCTGACCGAGGCTGGCTACCAGCCGGAGATCGCCTACTTCGAGGTGTTCCACGAGCTGAAGATGCTGGTGGATCTGGCCAACGAGGGTGGTCTGAACAAGGCTCGCTGGAGCTGCTCCGACACCGCTCAGTACGGCGATTACACCTCCACCGTCATCACTGAAGAGACCAAGAAGCGCATGCAGTACCAGCTCAAGCGCATTCAGGACGGCTCCTTCGCCAAGGAGTTCATGGATGATCAGGCCGCTGGCGCTCCGAAGTTCAAGGAGCTGCAGGAAGAGTACAGCCATCCGCACCTGGAGACCGTTGGTCCGAAGCTGCGCGCCATGTTCTCTTGGAACAACCAGACGGACGCCGATGCCGATATGGCCGAGTCCTTCAACGGCAAGATCGCTCGTACCCAGGTTCAGTGATTTCGCTGTAGCGGCTGCATGTTAAGGGCCGCTGAATAACGTAGTAGCGCAATATGCGCGAAACGTGTTGGAAGCCACCGTCTCACCGCGGTGGCTTCTTTTTGTTGCTGTGTTGTTTTATGACTGGGATATTTCGTATGCGGGATCGCAGTACTGATTGTCGGGGGAACCGCACGGCTAGGCGTTGGCCCACTTTGTGGACTCAATGCTTATTTAGGAAGGGACGGGAGTAGGATAGACCCCAGTTTGCAGGACAAAATCCATGCACAAAAACACGCGAATTCATCTGCGAATGGTAGAAACCCGAGCGCCGGGAGGCGTTCACCCCACTACATAAAAAGGAGTGCCAAGTACAATGGCTGCACAAATCTGGTACGAGAACGACGGCGATCTCTCGGTCCTCGAAGGTAAGAAGGTTGCCATCATCGGTTACGGTTCCCAGGGTCACGCTCATGCGTTGAACCTGCGCGATTCCGGTGTGGACGTCGTCGTTGGCCTGCGTCCGACCTCCAAGTCCGTCGAGCACGCCAAGGAGCAGGGTCTGGAAGTCAAGTCCGTTCCGGAAGCTGCTGCTGAGGCCGATATCATCATGATTCTGGCTCCGGATCAGTACCAGCGCACCATCTGGGCCAATGACATCGAGCCGAACATCAAGCCGGGCGCAGCTGTTGCTTTCGCTCACGGCTTCAACATCCACTACGGCTACATCAAGCCGTCCGAGGATCATCCGATCTTCATGGTCGCCCCGAAGGGCCCGGGCCACATCGTGCGTCGTGAGTACGCCGCCGGCCGTGGCGTTCCGGTCGTCGTGGCCGTGGAGCAGGATCCGCGCGGCGACGCTTGGGACATCACCCTGGCTTACGCCAAGGCTCTGGGCGCTCTGCGCGCAGGCGCCATCAAGACCACCTTCACCGAGGAGACCGAAACCGATCTGTTCGGCGAGCAGAATGTGCTCATGGGCGGCGTGAACAAGCTTGTTGAAATGGGCTTCGAGGTCCTCACCGACGCCGGCTACCAGCCTGAAATCGCCTACTTCGAGGTCTGCCACGAGTTGAAGATGCTCGTCGACCTCATGAACGAGGGCGGTCTGAACAAGGCTCGCTGGTCCTGCTCCGACACCGCCCAGTACGGCGACTACACCAACACCTGCATCGACGAGCACGTGCGTGAGCGCATGCAGTACCACCTGCAGCGCATCCAGGACGGCTCCTTCGCCAAGGAGTTCATCGAGGACCAGGACGCTGGCGCTCCGAAGTTCAAGGCTCTGCAGGAAGAGTACGGCAACGTCCGCATCGAGACCGTCGGTCCGAAGCTGCGCGCCATGTTCTCCTGGAACAACGGCAAGGATGACGACGCTGATATGGCCACCTTCACCGGCAAGATCGCCCGTGGCTGATGTGGCTCATTCGGCTAATCGCTGAGTCTTTTACAAGACCGCTGCCCTTACGGGTGGCGGTCTTTTTTGTATGTTCTGTCGCATATTGTTCTAGGATAGATATGTACGGTTTCTTACGGTTTTTCTATAGGAAGAGATGTCATGGTCACTGCGACTGGTCCCGCACCTGGTTCTGAAATGACAACGTCGGCTGAACCTACCGAAGACCGTAGCACGTCAGGAGTTCTGCACGTCGCCGCGATTTTCGCCTCGCATATGGTGTTGCAGCGTAACAAGCCCATCGCCGTGTTCGGCGCGCTTGATGCCGATTGCGCCGGACTTGAGGTTTCCGCGGAAATCCGCGATTTCGATGGTTCCGTGATCGTGCAGGCGCATGCGTACGCCTCCAAAGAGATCAAGAACGGTTTTTCACCGTGGCGCGTCATGCTGCCGGCACAGCCCGAAGGTGGCCCTTACACGTTGCGCGTCACCGCAGGCAACGATTTCATCGAATATTATGACGTGCTTATCGGCGAAGTATGGCTGGCCGGCGGTCAAAGCAATATGGAACTTGAATTGCGCAACAGTGAAGACGCCGAGGAAGCCCTCGATAACTGTGCCGATCCGTTACTGCGCTTCTACAATGTGCCGAAAACCGGTGTGATCAATCGCAACGCCGAACATGCGGCAAGCTGGCAGGAATCATCGCCTGAAAATAGTGGCGTAATGAGTGCGGTAGCGTACTATTTTGCGCGAAAACTGCGTGATGAACTTGATTCCGACCTTCCGATCGGCATTATCGACTGTTATATCGGGGGTACGTCGATCAGTTGCTGGACGAGCGAAGATGCACTGAATTCCAGCGAATCCGGGCGCGGCTATCTTGCGCGCTATGAGCAGGCGATCGCAGGTAAAACGCAGGAACAGTTCGATTTGGAGTACGGCGAATGGCAGTCGCGTTCTGATACGTGGAATGCGTCGATCGCAGCCGCCCGCGAAGACGATCCTGATGTGACGTGGGATACGCTGACCCAACAGTATGGCGAATGCCCGTGGCCGCCGCCGATGACGCCGACCTCGCAGTGGCGTCCGTCAGGCGCGTTCCATGCCATGCTGGAGCGCATTGTGCCTTACTCCTTGGCGGGATTCCTATGGTATCAGGGCGAGGAAGACGAGCCGTATTGCGGATCCTACCGTGAGTTGCTGGGCATGATGATTGGTGAATGGCGTGCGCTGTGGAGCGAAAGCCTGCCGTTCCTGATCGTGCAATTGCCGCAGTGGATTGACAAGAAGGTCGACGAGGGCGACGGCGATCCGATGCTGTGGCCGGTGTTGCGCGAGGCCCAGTGGGATGCCGCGCAGTCCATCGACAATGTGTTCGCCATCTGCACTATGGATTGCGGCGAATACAACAACATTCATCCGGTTGATAAACGTACACCGGGCGAGCGTCTAGGCAATTGTGCGCTTCGCCAAGTGTATGGTATGAGCCGTATTCCGGTGTATGGGCCGACTGTGCTGGGTTTCCGCTGCGACGAAGGCGGCCGCGTACGCCTGTTCTTCCGGTACGCGCACGGCCTGCATTTCAGCGGTACTACGCCCGACAGTTTTGGTGACGAGTTCGCCAAGAGCCTGCCTTCGCTGGTGCGTCTGCCGGAACGTTCCGGTTTCGAGCTTGCCGGTGCCGATGGTGTGTTCCATCCGGCCTACGCCGCGATTTTCGTGGATTGCGATATTGACGATCTGGTCAACGCAAAGGTCAACGTGGTCGATTACAACGCCACGGAATTCGGTATTCCGATCAACAGCCGCAGTATCGGCACGATTACGTTGGCCACGCCGGAAGTGCCAGCGCCGGTGATGATGCGCTACGCATGGCGTAGCTGGGGTCCGGCACCGTTGTTTAATGACAATAATCTGCCTGCTCACCCATTCAAGCTGGACCTGACCGATCACACCGACTCTGATCACGCTGAATAATCACGTTAGATAGTTGCGTTGAACGGCTGCGTCACATGATTGTCGATAGTTGACGATGAATAGCGTGCGATTGCTGTGCTTATAGTGTGCTGCAATCGCACGCTTTATATTGCGATTGAAGTCCTGCTGATCGCACGTCAGTCAAATACGAATCAAATACCAGTCAAATAAAAAATCGTTGGAAAATCAACGTTTCTGCGATTTGCGCCACCAAAATCGCAGAAATGAATCAAATAAAATGCGCTGCACTGCGAGCGCATAGGCTATTGCCAGAGGTCCGGGCCGAATGATTCCAGGTATGCGGTCAGTTCGGCGGCCATCTGTTCGTCTTCCGGAACGCGCGGATGGCCATCCGTGCCGCAACCATTGCGTGAATACAAGAAATGTTTTACGTGAAACTCGCCCTCAGTGCCGCGGCCGTTGCCGTGGAAGATGGCGTGGAACTTACCGTCACAGCCAAGAGCTACGTGCGCGACCTGTTCTGCATGGCAGATAAGGTCGACGCGAAGGCTTCGGTGGCCGAGGGCATGGTCTCGCTGCTTCCGGGCGAAAGCGTCGTGCTGCATATCGCCACTGCCGATGCCGCAGCGCTTGCCGCTCCGGGTGCGTTCGCAGCCGCCAACGTGCTGCGTTCCGCCAACGATCCGAAGCGCGAATGGTGAGCTTCCGCGAGTACGCCGTCTACTGAAGCGGTAGAAGAGTGGATAGAGGACTACTGAAATTTCAGTTGACGTGTTCGGTTGAGTAAAAACATAAGTTGAAGCGCCGCCAACCTTAAGAAACGAAAGTGTTGTGAACGCTGACTTTTCAAGAGGTTGGTCGGCGCTTTTACTGTACGATGTAGATGAACCGTTTAAGTTGCGATTTAAGTTAAGAAGAAGGACACGGACATGCCTATTCAAAAAAGCAAGGTGACGATTTTTGACGTTGCCAAGGCTTCGGGAGTCTCTAGTAGCGCCGTTTCGTATGCGCTCAACGGCAAGTCTGGTGTTTCCGATGTGACTCGAGACAAAGTGTTGAAGGTCGCACACGAACTGGGATGGAAGCCGAATGGCGCGGCACAGGCGCTGGCCAAGGCGAAGACGCAGCGCGTGGGTCTAGTGTTGGGTTACGACCCGAAGCTGCTTTCCGTCGAATCCTACATGATGGAACTTATTTCCGGTCTTGGCGCCGAGCTGGAAAAATACGATTATTCTCTGCTGATACGCATGGCCGTGGGTGAGGACGCGAAGCTTTCGATCATCGATGATTGGATTGCTACTGGCAACGTCGACGCCATGCTGCTCGTCAATGTCGAGCTTGGAGACCCTTGCGTTGCCTTGCTTGAGGAGCATGAGGAGATGCCGGTGCTTGCCATTGCCGATGCCTCCGTGGTCGGCAATCTGCCGAGTCTGTCAAGCGCCGACGCCGATGCCGTGCGCCGAGCGGTGCGATACCTGTATGATCTCGGGCATCGTCAGATCGCCCGCGTCGGCGGTCCCGAATCGCTTGCGCACTCGTATATTCGCGATTCCGCCTTTGCGGACGTCGCTTCCGAGCTGGGCATGCGTTATCGTTGCCTGCACACCGACTACACGCCGGAAACCGGTCGCGAGGCCACGAAGCGCCTGCTGGCGTTCTCTGAGCATCCGACGGCGATCATCTACGACAATGATGTGATGGCGTTGGCTGGCCTTGGCGTGGCAGCTTCGCAAGGCATCAAAGTACCGGAGGAAATCTCCATCATGTCGTGGGATGATTCCCTCATGTGCACCGCGGCGTATCCGAACCTGACCGCCATGGGCCGTGACGTGGTCGATACCGGTAAGCAGGCCGCCGGATTGCTGCTCAAGCTGATCGGCGGCGAGCGTGTGGGGCATCTGATGGAAGGGCCGTACGAATTGCGTGCCCGCGCTTCGACCGGTCCCGCTCCGGCAGCGGAATAAGATGCGATGATGAGTTAATGCGATGATGAATTAAAAAATTGCGATTGCGCATTTGCTGCGCCCCGACAAGGGCAGGATGAAAGCGAGCAGCGAGCCGATCGCGGCGATCGCCGCAAGGGTTACGCCATACAGGATTGCGACGGTGTTGCCGGACTGCTTCGACAGGTACCACAGGTCGAACGGCGCGAGTCCCCAGAACAGCCCGGGAATCGCGGATTGGAAATCAAAATCTGAAATCTGAAATCGTAATCTGAAATCAAAAAGCGCCCGTGCCCCTTGCTTGAGGCATGGGCGCATTGTTGCCTTACGACTTCAGGCGCGCTTCTGTGTGATCTGATAGGCGGCGAACAGCACGACCAGCCAAATCACGCCGGCGACCACTGCGATGCGATAGCTTGCGGAGAAGCACATCAGCACCACGACCAGCAGCATGAACGCGATCACCACATACGGCGTCACCTTGGCGAACGGCAGCTTGAACGCAAGTTTGTCAAGTGCTTCCTGGCCCTTCAATCCCTTCAAATCATTCGGACCGTCGCCGGCGGCGACAACGCGACGGAACTTAATTTCCGTAATCATGATCATGATCCAATTAATCGCAGCGGCAATCGTGGCAATCGACATCAAATAATTGAACGCGAAATCAGGCCACACGAACACCACCACCACGGCGATCGCAATGATGATGGCCGACGTGATCACACCCCCGACCGGAACGCCGCGCTTGTTCAGGCGGCCCAGATACGCGGGCGCATTGCCCTGCTTCGCCAACGAATACAGCATGCGCGAGTTCGCGTACAGGCCGGAGTTGTACACGCTCATCACGGCGGTCAAGCACACGAAATTCAGAATGCCGGCGGCCGCATGCACGCCCACCGAGTCGAAAATCTGCACGAACGGGCTGGAATTGCCGTCGATCGTGCTCCACGGCACCACGGCCATAATCACGCCGAGCGCGCAGATGTAGAACACGAGAATACGCCAGATAATGCCGTTCGTGGCCTTCGGGATGGTGGTGCGCGGATTTTCGGTTTCGCCCGCGGTGATGCCGATGAGCTCGGTACCGCCGAAGCTGAACATCACCACGACCAGCGCCATCAGCAGGCCGGTCCACGTGCCGTCCGCATTGCGAGACATCAGGCCATGCGGCAGGAATCCGCCGTCAACGGTAAACCAGTTGGCGAACGACGCGCGAATGCCCGAAGCGGTCGGCACATTCGCGATGATCACATACAAACCGCCGAAAATCATGGCAAGCACGGCCACGATCTTGATGATGGCGAACCAGAATTCAAATTCGCCGAACTTGTTCACGCCCATAAGATTCAGCGCCGCGATGGCCACCAGGAACACCGCCGCCGACACCCACTTCGGAATGTTCGGGAACCAGTAATTCACGAACGAGCCAACCACGGCCAACTCCACCATGGCCACGAGCACGTAGTTGAACCAGTAATTCCAGCCGGAAATAAAGCCGGCTCGCTTCGACCAGTACTGCGTGGCGTAATAGCTGAACGCGCCCGCCTTCGGATCCTCGACCGCCATTTCGGACAGGGCGCGCACGATCAGGAAAATCGCCAGACCGCCGATCAGATAGGCGAGCAGAATGGCCGGGCCCGCCAGCTGAATCGACTCGCTGGAACCATAGAACAGGCCGGTGCCGATCGCGCCGCCCAATGCGATCAATTGAATATGACGATTCTTCAAAGACTTGCGCAGCGTCGGCGGAACCGGCACATCGTCGGTTTCGCGCGGTTTCTTCGCAACGGTTGCGTCGCTCATGAATGCTTCCTCTTCTTGGGTGCCTCGGCAATATTCGGCAAATTCGGCAAAAGTTTGCGATCTTGGCGATGTTGCGTTCGGCAGTAGTGGTAGGTGACGCGCCTATGGTTTTTGGTATGGCGCGTCTTCCCCGATTGTAGCTGTAGCGCGTGGATTCGGTTTCATAGTGTTCAATAGTTCGATAGTTCAATAAAATGAAGGTTTTGGGAGCAATGGTTGGTGCTGCTTGAGCGCTACGGGCTGGAGGTCGTCATGGCATTCATCAAAGACATGGTGCGTATGTGGTTGCATGCGTGGAAGCGATTCATCTCCATCGCACTGATCTCGTTGCTGGGCGTCGCCGTGCTTACGGGCATTTACGCGGGTTGCCGAGACGCTTTTCTTGCGACGGATCGTTTTTTCGACACCCAAGGATTGCACGACATTCAGGTGTTGTCGACGGCCGGATTGACCGATGACGATATTGCCGCGCTCCGTAAGATTTCCGGTGTCGCGAAAGTGCAGGGCGAACGTTCGCAAACCGTGACCGTCGATCTGAACGGCAAAAAAACCGTGACCATGCAGGAGATCGGCACGAACGGCATTGACCAGCCGTATTTGCAGAGCGGACGCATGCCGGAGAAGTCCGGTGAGATCGCGGTGACGCGCAAATTCATCAAGGATTCCGGATATAAAAAGGGCGACCATATTACGGTGACACCGCAGGATTCGGCGTCTTCTGCTTCTTCTGCGACGTCTTCCGTGTCCGATTCTGGTGAATCGGACAATCAGGCACCGAGCTTCCCCACCGAACTGACTATTGTGGGCGTGGTGCTTGACCCGCAGGATCTCACCAATCCAGACGGCTATTCGGGTACGAACGCATTCCGTTCCTCCGCCACCAGCGACTACACGTTCTTTGCGCCGTCCGACGGTGTGACCGGCAGCATGTACACGGCCGTCACCATTCTCGTGAAAGGCGCCGCCGACAAGGACTCGTTCAGTGACGTGTACGACGACACCGTCAGCGAAGTAGCTGACCGCATCGACGGCACGGTGCGAACCAATCGCCAGAAAGCGCGTCATCAGGAACTACTCGACGCTGGAACCAAACAAATCGACGAGGCGAAAGCGCAAACCGACAAACAGTTCGCCGCAGCGCAACAGCAGATCGACAGCAATCGCAGCCAGCTCAATCAGCAAATCGACCAAATCGTCAATATGCAGGCGGGCGCGGCTGCAGGATCCCTCGACGAAACAACCCGTGAAACACTACGTGAAACGGTAATTGCCGCAAGCCCGCAATTAGCGGAAGCCAAAGCGCAACTCGACCAGGCGCAATCGAAATTGGACCAGCAGAAAAAAGACACCGAACGGACACTGCAATCCAAGCAAAACGAGCTGGAAGACAGCATTCCGCAAGTGCGTTGGTATGTGCAGGACCGGTCGCAAATCGGCGGATTCAGCTCGCTGAAATCTGATCTGGAATCCATCCAATCGCTGGGCAACGCATTCCCGATCGTGTTCTTGCTCGTGGCGGTGATGATGAGTCTGACCGCCATGGCGCGCATGGTCGAAGAGGATCGCGGGCTGATCGGCACATACACAGGGCTCGGCTACGGGCGTCTTGCGGTCGCCTCACGATACCTGTTGTTCGCGCTGTTCGCCTGCCTGATCGGCGGTGGACTCGGCCTGATCGCAGGCTTCCTTGGCATTCCGGCGTTCCTGCTCGTCGTATTGCGAGGCTTGTATGTGATGCCGGACGTACGCTTGGCATACGACTGGCTGTACGGAACGGCCGGAGTCGCGCTGTTCGTGGTCGGCGTGCTTGCCGCAACCGTGTATGCGTGCGCGCAGGAAATGCGACAGAAGCCGGCCAGTCTCATGCGTCCGAAAGCGCCGCGTGCAGGATCGCGCATTCTACTGGAGCGTATCAAGCCGTTGTGGAATCGCATGAGCTTCCTCGGCAAAGTCACGGCGCGCAACATTTTCCGTTTCAAATCGCGTCTGATCATGACGGTCGGCGGCGTGGCCGGCTGCACCGCGCTGATTGTGTGCGGACTTGCGATCAACGACACCGTTGCCGCATTGGGCGCGAAACAGTATCAGGACGTGTATCAGTACGATTTGATGGTGGTCGCGAACGATGATGACGCTGATGCGATGCGGCAGAAAGTCGCTTCGGATGGTCGCGTCACGTCGAGCATGGACGTGCGCGTTGAATCGGGTGATTTGACCGGCGATTCGGGGAGCGAAAGCATTCAGCTGGTTGCCGTGCCCGACAGTGAACGCAGCGAGTTCGGCAAGATGGTCACGTTGCAGCCGGTGCGCTCCAGTTGGGTGGATGGTGCGAAGTCGTTGTTCAGCGGGAAGTCCAGAGCGTCTTCCTCTGCGTCTTCGGTGTCCGATTCTGGAGAATCGGACAACCAGACGGGTAAAAACGGGTCCCAGATGTCCGATTCTGGAGAATCGGACGCGAATGGTACCTCCGGTACGAAGGGCGCGGTAAGTCTGGGCGATGACGGCGTGATCGTATCGCAGTCCGCGGCAAGCGCGATGGGCGTCAAAGCGGGCGGTATGGTAACGCTGACCAACGGTGACGATATGCAGGCCGAAGCGCATGTCAGCGCGGTGATCCGCAGTGTGATCGGATCGGACGTGTATGTGAGCGAAACCTATTATCGCCAGCTGTTCGATACTGCTGCATCCGGCACGTCTTCCGCATCTTCCGCGTCCGATTCTGGAGAATCGGACAATCAAAACGGCGAATCCGGTACCTCGAATGGCGCATCGTCAAACGGCCAACAATTGGTGTGGAACGCCATGTATGCGAAGCTCAAAGGTTCAGGCGAATCCCAGGCCGCCTATGCGGAAAAGCTGGAAGACGACGATGCGGTCATGAAAGCCGTGAGCTGCGCGCACATGGCGGAAAGCTTCAAATTCGATCTGATGGGTGCGGTGGTCGCGCTGATCGTGGCGCTCGCGGGCGGGCTCGCGCTCGTGGTGTTGTTCACGCTCGCCAACACCAACGTGTCAGAACGTGAACGCGAGATGGCCACGCTCAAGGTGCTCGGATTCTTCGACAAAGAGGTTCACCACTATGTGAACCGTGAAATGATGGTGCTCACCATGATGGGCGTGGTGCTGGGCTTGCCTCTCGGCCGTTTCGTCGGCGGATTGCTGACGGCTGCGTTGAATATGCCCGCACTGTATTTCGAAGTGGAATGCACGCCGTTGAGTTATGTGATTGCGGCCGGCGCGACCATGGCTTTCGCGCTGCTCGTGCAGTTGTTCGTGAATCCGGTGTTGGATCGTATCGACCCGATTAGTTCGCTCAAATCCGTCGAATAGGCGCATGTCTGAATGTCCGATTCTCCAGAATCGGACAACTAGACGGGTAAAAGTGCGTTACGGTTGTCCGTTTCTCCAGAATCGGACAAGTAATGCGGCGAAAGTGCCCTGTGGTTGTCCGTTTCTCCAGAATCGGACACTTAGAGTGCCGGAAAGGCTCGGATTCGCGTTTCAGTTCTTCGGATAACGGTAGTTGTGTGGCAGTTGCGTGGTGAGCTGCGGGTCCAGGCCGAGTTCCTTCAACTGCCGGTCGATTTCGCGGCGCGCACGTTTCACAAGTTCGGCTCGATATTCATCGCCATGTCCGGCATTGCTATGTGCCGCATCGCCATGTCCCATCGTTCCCATCTTCTCCAGTGCGTCCAATGTTTCCGCCATACGCTTGAGCCGGTCCTGATGGTGCAGCAGCGCGCGCACCTGCGCATGTTCGTGCACGATCGTCCGCCAATCGGATGGTGTGTGTGCAATCTCCCGAACCGCGGTGACCGGATGTACGTCGGCCACCTGATATGTGATCGAGCCAAGCAGCGGCATCAGGAACACCGTAATCGCGCCGGCTGCGACCAGTGTTGACGCGGTGTCGCCTTGCATGGTGCCGACCTTCACCGCCAGTGACGTGACGGCGACGATGATCGGCAGCGCGGTCGTGCAATACAGCGCTACGGTGACGCGATGATGCGATGACAGCGGATTCTCGCGTTTGTCGAGCGATAGCGCAACATATACGGGCACCGCGCGAATCAGCATGAGCATTACGATGAACGCGACGAGCAGCGCGGGTCGGCCTGCCACGGCGCGCACGTTGATCGCGGCTCCTGACACCACGAAAAACACAGGAATAAGGAATCCGTAGCCGACGCCTTCCAGTTTCATTTCCAGCGACTTGCTGCCGTCGGGGATGATGTAACGCAGGATGAAGCCTGCGGCGAACGCGCCGAGCACCGCGTCAAGTTCGAACAGTGCAGAAATGGTGACAAGGAAGATGAGCAGGAATGTGGTCAGTCGCATGAGCGTTTGCGATGACGTGTTCGCGTTTTCCGTAAGGAAACGGTACAGGCGATGGCCGGTTTTCAGTGCTTTCGTGGGTAGCATTGCGCACAGTAGACAGATGGTAAGGAACGCGCCGAGCACGAGCATGGTCTGCCAGCCGGTTCGGGTGGATAGCAGGATGGCCATGGCAAGGATTGGGCCGAGTTCGCCCCACGTTCCGTACGAGATGATGGCGTCGCCGATGGGGGTGCCTTCGAGGTTGCGTTCCTTGAGAATCGGCATGAGTGTGCCGAGAGCGGTGGTGGTAAGTGCTATTACCGTGGCGATGCCGTTGATGCCTTGCTTTGCGAAGAATGGAAGCAGGGTCACGACGAGTCCGGCGAGCCCCAAGGTGATGATCCATGTGACAAGGCCGACTTTGCCTTGATGTCCGGCGAGTCGTTTCGGGTCGATTTCATAGCCGGCGAGCAGGAATAGGAACGCCATGCCGAGCTCGCTCAAGAGTTTCACGGCGTCGTTCACCTCGATTACGCCCAGTCCGTACGGACCGAGTGCGGCTCCGGTGACGAGCAGCAGCACAGTTTGTGGAATGAACCTTCCTGGAATCAGCTGCGCCACAATCGGGCTGACGGCCGCCACCGCCATGATGATAGTCAATGAAACGAGCTCTTGCGTCATGTTTCTAGCCTAGTGAGTCTGCATGACGGTGTTCAAGGACGTGATGCCCCATGATGAGCCAAAGGGCACTCTGGGGCAAGGTTAAGTTTTTGTAAATTTTATGGGGGGGGGGGGGTAATTCTATGAGCGTTACTATCTGTGCAAAATGGCGGAACTGTTTTGTTTTGAAGATGGAACTCCTTCTTTTCATTGGGGGAAGGGTGGGCTTTATTCGAGGGTTTTAACGAGGGTGCCAATGGGAAAGCTCCGATACGATTCTGAACCAAGCTGTTTAGGCAATATAGGGGGAGGGAAGAATGGTTGATGGAAAATTCACCGCAAAGGAGCGCGCGTATTTGGCCAGCCTTCCCGCAGTGGAAAGCGTGAGCGCGTCGCATATCCGGTATGCCGACAGTTTCCGCATCGAAGTCATGTGCAGATACAATGCGGGCGAATCGCCGGCCGCCATCTTCCGCGAGGCGGGTCTCGACCCGAAACTCATCGGATACAAACGCATTGAGCGGTGCATTGCACGCTGGAAAAAGCAGGAGGAACGAGACCGCCGCAACAGCAAGCGGGTGGACCGCGACGACCTGCGCGTCATTCGGCATCATGATCTTATGCGCGATGATGCGCAATCGTCGGCAACGGAATCGCAGGATGCGCTTTCGAAGCTCGCCCAAGCGCAACTCATCATCAACCAATGCGACGAATTGATCGCGAAACAGGCGTTGCGCATCGACGAACTGGAACGTGTGCTGCGAAAGCTTGTCGGGTGACGGCACGGTTGCGTGAGATGGAGGAAACGGCGGAATGGCATGACGGTCGTTGGCCGTCACCCGAAGAGGCTCCGATGGGTGGTCGACTTTCGTTGGAAAGTCGCTTTCCGTCGTTCGAAGAGGCGATTGACGTTGCCGACGAAATGCGTCAACGACGTCACGTTCGCGGCAAAACGCTGGCGATGCGTGCGATTGCGGCGCTGTTGATTGTCGCTGCGATCTGTATTGGCGGTTTTCCGGCGATGTTGCAGTATCGGTCGGCGCGTGATCTGTCGGGAACGTCGGTAAGATCCGCGCAGACGGTTGCGGGCTGGCCGTATCCGCAGGCGGATGACGCGTTCGCCGCGGCCCAGGACTATAACAAGCGGCTTTCGGAATCCCGACAGCCGATTTTGGGTGAGGCGAAGGATCCGTTCGCTGATGTGCGCGGCGGATCGCGTGCCAGTGTGTCCGATTCTGGTGAATCGGACAATCAGAGTGGTGCGGGTACAGGCGCGGACGCCGGTTCCGCGGACGCTGGTTCCGCAAGCGCCAGTTCGGCGGACGTGGAGTACCGGAGTCTGTTGGATTCCGGCGGTGGCGTGATGGGTACGATTCGCATTCCGAAAATTTCCGTGAGACTGCCGATCTACCATGGCACCTCCGAATCGGCGCTCGCTTCGGGCGCGGGCCACCTGTACGGCAGCAGCCTGCCAGTCGGCGGCAAGAGCACGCATGCGGTGCTCACCGGGCATCGCGGACTGGTCGAGGCGGCCATGTTCACGCGGCTTGATGAAATGCGTGTCGGCGACTACTTCTACATCGAAGTGATGGGTCGAACGTTCGGCTATCAGGTGGACCGTATCACGGTGATCGAGCCGAACGACACGTCGCAGCTGAAAATCGTGCCTGGTGAGGATCGCGTGACCCTGATGACCTGCACGCCATATGGCGTCAACACGCACCGTCTGCTGGTTTCGGCCATACGTTCCGCCATTCCAGATGAGATTCCCGCCGAAAACGACGCGGTGAAGGATGCCCGCGCGATTGGTGCGATCGCAGGTATTGCGACTCTCGTAGTGGGCGCGTTGTTGGTTTGGTTGCGACGCAAGCCGTGGCATATTCGCAGGCATGCTGCTTGGTGGCCGAAGCGCGGCTGATTCGGTTACTGCATGAAGGCGTGTCTGACATGCAATTTGAATATAAAAGTTGTGGTTGGCGAATAGAGCATGCGTGATTGCCATTATTGACTAATGGTTACGAAAGTGTGAAGAAGCGTCATTGCAGTGATTATCCCATCGTTTCTTCGCGATAACGTCGGGTGCTCTTCGTGGGTGACTTGTGTTGCGATTCAGCAATTTCCATCGATTGTGCGATACCCGACTTTCCCGCACTTAGGGTGTACGCATGGCAGTCCCTTTTCCTCTAGCTTCCAGAGTTGAAGCACTGTCAGGATTTTCCGGGCACGTAGAAGATGTTGCAAATCTTGGCATGAAGAGAGGTTGCGCGTCGTAAGACGCGTGATTGCACAGGATTTAAGGGGATGCTCATGAGGCATGCACATGAATATGAGGCGAAGCCCAGGGGAGGACTTGCAAAACGTATAGTGGCTGTGCTCGCATCGGTCGCCATGCTGGGCGGCATGGGTTATGCCACCACCTCCGCCGCGCTTGCGGAAGATACGCCGACCACTGTGGAAACCACCACGGACCAGAGCGTGACCACTGCTAACGAAACGACCGGTGACGGTAACGCCACGGATAACGTGGGCACTGACAATGCGGGCGATACTTCCGTCGACCCTACGGGCACTGAATCCGATACCAACACTGGTACGGATACCGGCGTAAACACGGCGAATGCGGCAAATGCCGGAGATGCTACATCTTCGGATACGAACTCGCAGACTGATACCGCTTCGCAGTCCGATCCGCAAACTGTCAACGCCGAGCAAAATAGCCCTTCCGTAGTGGCGGATGTCACTGATTCCAACTGTATTTACGCTGGAACGAATGCTTTGCAGCGCGTGTGCTGGCTTGATATGTCCAAGTTCAGCTCAGAGACCGCCAAAGAAAAAGCCGGCCAAAAAATGACCGTGAATCTCGGCGGCGGCCTGACCATGTCATTTACCGCGCATTATTTCGGCGGGCGTACGGTCGTCGCCAGTGAAGTACCAACGTGGGATAATCGTGCAGCGCACCCAGGTGAAGCTGGATATCACGCAATCTTCGGTGTTGAGGGATATTCTGATTTCCCGACCGGAAGCAAGCCCGCGCTGTATCAAGGCAATGGATATCAGAACGATTCGAAGATACAGCTTTCAGATATCACCATTACTAAAAACGGTCAGAACGTAGCTGATCTGCAGTATTCGTTCGTTATGGCGGATGCGGAAAGCACTAACGAAGACGAGCAAATGGTGTACAAATCCAGTTCCGCGATTAGGCAACTGGGATCTTATCCAACAAGCGATAGCAATTACCGTTTCTGTGATCCGCAATTTTCGAATAACAATCAAACCATAACTTGCACGGGTAAGGATGGAGACAGCGTGCCTCAAGGCATTCGTCTGTATACAACGTCCGCTCCAACTCAGGTTTCCATTGAGATGAAGAACAGTGATCTTGGCTCTAGGCAGGGTGCGGCGTTCGGCGTTATTTTCTCGCAGGCTGTTGCGAAGATCACTGTAAACGGTTTGGCCAGTGGTGATACGAACACAACATTTAAGGCTGGTGTTTCGAATAATGAAACCGAAAGTCTTGAATCGGATTCGATCTCGTCGAATACGGCAGAGAGCGGTACCTTACCGATCCTCGCTAGCGCAGATGTATCGAAAACAGTTCGCTTCTACTTGGAAGGTAGTCCAAGTGACTGGTCTAAGTATGACGTGACATTTGAAGGCACTGACAATGGCAATGTCGTTTCCAATCTTGCTATCAAGACAGATGAAAACGGTCTGCGTTATGTCGACATGTCTGTTGCGGCCGATCATACGGTGCAAGGTCACTTCACGGTGACTGCCAAGCCTGAGCCGCTTGGAGTGCCGGAACATCATAAAACCATCGCCAAGAAGAATGGTGCCAACGATACATACACGCTGAACCTCAACGTGACGGGCAAGCGGTCCAGCACTTCGCAAACCGTCTCCCAGCCAGTCGACATCGCACTAGTGCTCGATAACAGCGGCTCGATGAACTACTGCATGAATGGTGATCAGCCCTCCTACTCCCCGTGCAGAGGCGATAATGCTGTTCGCTCTGCAGCGCTGAAGGCGGCAGTGACCACTTTCTTAAATGGCGTTGATATGCAGAATGAGACAATCGCAAACGCTGATAACAAAGTACAGGTTTCGTTGGTGAGCTTTGCTAAAACTGCATCTACGCTAAGCGAACTTACGTCTGACGTAATGACACTGAAAACTAGGGTCAAAAGCTTAAAACCCCAGGGTGCCACTAATACTGCGGCTGGTTTCCGCGAAGCTAAGTCCACCTTGGATAAGGACAAGCGAACTAATGCAATCAAGTATGTAGTGTTCTTTACCGATGGTGTGCCGACTACGAGTAGTGCATTCGACAATACTGTTGCGAACAATACATTGACGATCGCTAAGCAACTGAAAGATGCGAATGTTGGTGTGTACAGCGTAGGCATCTTCTCCGGTGCTGACACGAGCGTAACTTCGTGCAATTGGCTGTCAGATGAGACGCGCAAAGCCAATGTGTTTATGAATGCGGTGTCCAGCAATTATCCGAATTATGGAAGTGTTGCTTGGGATGCTTGGTCTGGTGTAACGCTTAGTGGCGGCTCGGACAAGGGCTACTACAAGACCGCCAGTACGGCTTCTGAGCTGTCGAAGGTTTTCGAAGACATTCAGCAAACCATTACGACCACCAACGGATATACCGGCGTGACCATTCAGGATACGCTGTCGGAATATGCTGAATTTGCTGATGACGATCCTGAAAAAACCGCAAAAGTGGTTACCAATGATGGCACTACCGTAACTGCGCAATGGAATATCAAGGTGCATGATAAGACGATTGCCGCATCGCCGAAGAGCACGGAGCCACTTCCTGACGGTGTGACTTACACGCTGCAGTTCGATATCAAGCCTACGCAGACGGCATATAACGAGTATGCGGTGAACAAGAACGACGGTCAGGATGGCTATAACAACGTGATTGGTAGTGCAGGTTCTGACGCTGCCGATAATGCCACGTCTGCAGGTAAGCCTGGTTTCTATACCAACGACAGCGCATGCTTGGCCTACTCGGGTGACGGTGAAACGCACGCCTGCGGTGATACGTCTTATGTGGAACAGCCTGTCGATCAGGTCAAGACCGGTGCCATCACAGTGCAGAAGAAGTGGGCTGATGCTGATGGCAAGGCGAGCTCAGAAGGCAATCCTGGATCGGTGACGTTTACACTGCAGACCGACGGAAACAATTCGGAACGCAAAGTTACGGCAAGGGCTAATACGGAGTGGAAGGCAACTTTCGAAAACCTGGCTCCCGGTCACACTTATGAGGTGGTCGAAGAGGCTGTTACAGGCTACGAAACTTCTTACGAGAGTCAAAAAGTGACAATCACTGCCGACGAGCTGTGGAAAGCCAATTCCGACGCGAATACGGCTGACAATGTGAAGGAGTGGAACGTCACTGTCACCAACACTCACAAGAAGTCGACTCTGGCTGAAGGTTCGATCAAGGTGGCCAAGAGCATCAGCGGTCGTGAATGGAAGAATGATGACTCCTTCAAATTCACCATTGCCGGCACGGATCCAACTCCGAACGCTCCATTGCCTGATTCAGCTTCCATCACGATCAATGCGGATACCGCAAAGCACGAGGCAAGCTTCGGCGAGATCGTATACAAGACCGATGGCACCTACACCTACACGGTGAAGGAAACCAAGCCCACCAACGCCATTGCTGGCCTGTACTATTCCCAGGCGGAATACACGGTAACCGTGACGGTTCTTGCCAATATGGGCACGCCAACAGTGAGCATCAAGCGAGTCAAGGACGACAACGGCAAGACTGTTGATAATCAGTCTGCGAATGTCGCCAAATTCACCAATACGTATGTGGCGGTGTCGGCGTTGCCGTTGACGGGCGGAACCACGGATCGTCAACGGCTGCTGGTTGGTGGGTCGATCGGCGGACTCGCAGTACTGCTGGTTGGTGCGGCTGGCATCTGGAACAGTAAGAAGCGTCTCGTCTGAGACGGTTCCTCGGGCTGGACTGCCCTACCAACCTTCGCAGGTCAGTCCAGCCGTACATCACAAATTTGTGGATCCAGAGCATGTTGGGCTTCAGATCCCGTTAGCAAAAACAAACACAACATCAACAACACAAGGAGAGGGGATTCTCATGAAGATGAGGAAACTTTTCGCAGGCATCGCCGCCGCTGCGACGTTGCTGGGCGGCATGGCTCTGGGCGCAACCAGCGCACAGGCTGACGGCAGCGGCACTGTCGTCACTAGTAAGGTGAATTTCACATTCACTGCTCAGGACGCCAAGCAGCTGACCAATCGTAGTCTGAACGCCTACAAGATCGCCGATTATGTGCAGTACGGCACTGATGATAATGCAACGTACGGTGTGCAGACTGCCGACGGTGTTGACCGCGGTACTCTTAAGGCGGCACTTGAGTCTGCTACTGGCAAGACTGTCTCTGAAACCGGCGATCTGATGGCTTGGGCGCTCGCCGAAGGCGTGCTGTCTGTGGATAATTCTGCAGATGGTGCATGGAATAATAGCGCTTCCCGTAAGTTCGTGGAATCGCTGAAGACCACGACTGACAAGCTTGGTACCGTACAAAAGGTTGATTTGGGTGCTGTCGCTAATGGCACTTCCGCTACTGTGCAGCTCCCTGCAGGCCTGTACCTGTTTGTGGACGCGGATTACCCGGCTGGCACCAATGAAAACGCTACTCCGTCTATCGCAATCCTCGTTGGCTCCGGTAACGTTAAGAATGGCGTGCTGAATCCGCTCACTGAGGCAACTGTGGACATTAAGAACCAGACCACCACTGTGAGCAAGACGGTGAGCGCTGCAACCGCTTCCGTCGGCCAGACGGTGACTTACACCATTACGAGCAAAGTTCCGCAGAACACGCAGTACTACAGCGATTACGTCTACACCTACACGGATACCCCGAGCGCTGGCCAGACCGTGAATCTCAACTCCCTTAAGGTGAAGGTTGCTAACGCCGAACTGAAGAAGAACACGGATTACACCGTGACCGAGGATGAGAATGGAAAGTTCACTGTTAACATCACCTCCATCATGCAGCGGAACGCAGGCGACGAGATCGTTGTGACCTACGATGCCGAGGTTACCGAAGCGGAAGCTACTGGCAGCAAGGCCGTGACTAATACGGTTGTGCTCTCCGACAATGGTGCTGAAGCTGTTGACCACACTATCATCACCAACGGTCAGTTCTCCTTCACCAAGACCGACGCCCAGGGCAAGGCTCTGGCCGATGCTAAGTTTGAGATCGAGGGGCAGGGCGATGCCTCGACTCCGTCCATTGCTACTGCGACTTCCGATTCAAATGGAACGGTGACTTTCAAGGGTCTTGCGGACGGTACTTACAAGGTCACTGAGACCAATGTTCCTGCAGGCTTCCAGGAGAATCTCAAAGCTGCATTTACCGTTACCATTGCGAACGGTAAGGCCGTCAAGTATGCAGGTGTCGATATCTGGGGCTTGGCTCCGAGCGCTGAGGTCTCCGGTAACTACACGTACAAGGTCAAGAACGTGAAGAACGTCGCCCAGCTGCCGCTCACCGGCGCTGCGGGCACGACCCTCTTCACCGTGGTGGCGCTGCTCGTGGCAGGTGCCGGCGTTGCCGTCGCACTCAAGTCGCGCCAGCGCATGCACTGATATGCGCTAAAACGATAATCGCGCAGGCGAGATAAGCGGGCATTCGCGGAAACCATCCGTGGATGCCCGCTTTTCGTACCTTTCCATACTTTTTAGGGGTGAAGGTTTTGCACGGGGCAATACGGGATCGAAACGGGTGAAATCCGGTACCAAACGGCGAAATCCGGCATGAAAAAGGTATCCGCAAGTGGCAGTTAGGTGGCAAAACAGTCGTTAAAAAGCAATCATGCAGGGGTTGCAGGTGGGGGCATCTCACGACAATGGCACCCTACAATCGCAAGCACATCCATGAAAACAGTGGAAAGGCGGGTGTCATGGCACGAGGCGGGGGAGCATTCAGCGACGAGGAAATCCAACTATTGCGCGGACTGCCAGCGGTCGCCAACGTAACGCGCAATCGCATCACCTACGCCGATTCGTTCAAGCAAGTGTGCACCATCCGCTACTTGACAGGCGAATCGCCAACCAAAATCTTCCGGGAAGCGGGACTTCCGCCGGATCTCATCGGATACAAGCGCATCGAACGGTGTGTGGATCGTTGGAAAACGTCGGCCATCAAATCCGTGACCGGCAGCGGCAACATGAGCGACAGCGAGATCATCGCGCAACTCGTCAACCGGTATGAGCATGCGTTCGTGATGAGGCGCAACCTCGATAGCATCACCAACAGGACGATGGAACATATTCCCGTCAAAGCGCAAGGCGACGACGGTATCGACGTGGGAACCGCGAGCATCATCATCAAACAGCAGGCACGCCGTATCGACGAACTGGAGCGCGCGAACGCCGAACTGCGCGGGCAAATCGCCGCCACCGCCTGACCCAGACCATCGTTATGCCATACGCAAGCGAGAAAGTAGCGGTCAACCTCGTGAATCTGCCATATATAGGCGAGATAGGGCGGCAGGGGGTATGGCGAGGCGAAAATACGGGAATAAGGTGGTCGGCTGGGCACGGTTGACCACAAACGGGATGCGCCAGTGCCGCAAAATCTGCGTACGTGCCCAAAAACAAAGCTTCGGCGGGCGCAATGTGCGGTTCGCGGGGTAGGGTAGTGAACATTATGACTTCCGAGAACACCAATTCCGCGGGCTCAAGCGCCGCGCACATCAAATCCGTCGAAAGCCTCGACCAAAGCAACGAAATGGAGCGAGGCCTGAAAAACCGCCACGTCCAGTTCATCGCCATCGGCGGCACCATAGGCACCGGCCTGTTCCTAGGCTCCGGCAAGTCGATCGCACTGACCGGCCCGAGCATCATTTTCGTGTACATCGGCGTTGGCCTGATTATGTTCCTGCTGATGCGTGCCATCGGCGAAATGATGTACAGCGATCCTAGCCAGCACACGTTCATCAACTTCATCACGCGCTATCTCGGCCGCGGGTGGGGCAAGTTCGCCGGCTGGACGTATTGGATCGTGCTCATTCTGACCGGCATGACCGAAATCACCGCCGTAAGCACATATTTCGTAACGTTCTTCGGCACATTCGGCATAGACCTGAACTCGTGGAAGTGGTTGATCGAACTGTGCTTCCTCGTAGCGCTCACCGGCATCAATCTGATTGCGGTGAAAGTGTTCGGCGAGGCGGAATTCTGGTTCTCCATGATCAAGATCACGCTGATCGTCGGTCTGATCGTCACCGCCATCGTGATGCTGATCATCGGCTTCAGCTACCCCGCCACGCACATCGACGGCGTGGACGGCACGGTGTCGGGTGCCACGGTGAGCCTTACGAATATCACCGACGGCTTCCAGCTCGCGCCGAACGGTTGGATGAACTTCTTCATGAGCTTCCAAATGGTGTTTTTCGCCTACCAGCTCATCGAATTCGTGGGCGTCACGGTGTCGGAAACGCAGAATCCGCGCGAGGTGCTGCCGAAGGCGGTGAACGAGCTGATCATGCGTATTCTGATCTTCTACGTGGGCGCGCTGATCGCGATCATGGCTATTGTGCCCTGGCGTAACTTTCACGAGAATTCCGATGGCTCGTTCGGTTCGCCGTTCATCATGGTGTTCAAATATGCGGGTCTTGATTGGGCCGCCGCCCTGGTGTTCTTCGTGGTGATTACGGCTGCCGCGTCGGCGTTGAATTCGCTGATTTATTCAGCCGGTCGTCACTTGTATCAGCTTGCTTCGGATTCCGAGTCGCCTGCGATGGCGCGTTTGGCTGAGGTTTCCGACCACAAGGTGCCTGCGAAGGCGATCGTCGCTTCGGGTTGCATGATTCTGTTCTCCCCGATCATCAACGCGATTCCGGGTATTTCCGGCGCGTTCGTGCTATTCGCTTCGGCCGCCAGCGCTGTGGTGATTTTCATTTACGTGCTGACGATGCTCGCCCACCACAGGTATCGTCAGAGCAGCGATTTTCTACCGGACGGTTTCGTCATGCCCGCTTGGCAGGTGTTTGATTGGATTGCGATCACGTTCTTTGTGCTCGTGTATGTCACGTTGTTCCTGTCGACGGACACGATTGGTTCTGCGATTGCCGGTCTGATTTGGCTGGTTGCGTTCGGCGGATATTGCCTGCTACACGAACGATTCCAGAATCGCGATCTTAAGGAAGCCTTGCAGCAGTAACGTTTGCAGGTAACGCAGGATACAAGTAAGGGGCGTTTGCCGAACGTGAGTGCATCACGTACGTTCGGCAAACGCCCCTTTCAGCATGGTCTTTGCGCGAATCCCCATTACGGGATCCAGCGCAAATCAGCCGATATAGTCGGCCTCGTTCGTCGGGCTGGACGGCACGGCATGATCTTCCGTAACCTTGCCCAAGCCAGACAGATACGCTTCACGACCTGCTTCGATCGCCTTTTTGAACGCGCGTGCCATCAGCGGAATATTGCCGGCGGAAGCGATGGCCGTGTATGCCATCACCGCGTCCGCGCCCATTTCCATGGCTTCCGCAGCCTGGCTCGGACGGCCAATACCAGCGTCGATGATCACCGGAACATTGGAGTTCTTGATGATCACTTCAATGAAATCGCGTGCACGCAGACCCTTATTCGAGCCGATCATCGCGCCGAGCGGCATTACGCAAGCCGCACCCGCGTCTTCAAGACGCTTCGCCGCAATCGGATCGGGGAACATGTACGGCATGACCACGAAGCCTTCTTTTGCCAGCTGTTTCGTGGCTTTGATGGTTTCCTCATTGTCGGGCAGCAGATACTTCGCCTCATGTTCGATCTCCACCTTCACGAAGTCCGTCTGGCACACTTCGCGGGCGAGACGTGCAATACGCACCGCTTCCTCGGCATTGCGTGCGCCGGACGTGTTCGGCAGCATGGTGATGCCTTTCGGAATGTAATCGAGCAGATTGTTTTCGGTGGTACGGCAGCGACGCAACGCCATGGTGACGATCTGCGTGCCCGCGTTCTCAATGGTCGCCTTGATGAGGTTCAGATCGTAGCGGCCGGAACCGAGGATGAAGCGGCTCGTGAACTTGTGTCCGCCGAGGATCAACGGATCGGCGTCGCCGGTGGCGATTTCGTCATACGCGTGCGCATCCGGTTCCGGCAGCAGTGCGGTGTTCGTGGTGGTGCCGACCAGCTCGTCGAGTGTGGCGTTCGGTGCTGCCGCGAAGTCCTTTTCCGCGGTGGTGATCGTGTTTTCGGTGCTCATGGTTAATCCTTACTATGCGATCAGTGTCGTGTCATTCGTTGTAATTTGCGATTTGCGATTGCAATTGCGTTTGTGTTTGCGTTTCGCTGTCAGGCGTCTTCTTCGCCGAGAATCAAGCGAGTGATCATATTGGCTTCATGGCAGGCGACCACACCCACGCGCGGTGCCATCAGACCAGCGCCCGGCACCGGAGCGGTTTCGCCGTCGCCGCAGAAGTAGAAATTCTTCGAAACGCGACGAGTATTCACCAAATTGGAACTGCGGAATCCCGCCATTCCAGAAGCGCTCACCAGCTTCTTGTTCGGCAGATTCTCAAGCACGGCATTCACCAGCATCGTCTTGTTTTCCGGCACGTCGAACGCTTCGCAGATAATATCCTCATTGTCGAACAGCGTCGGCACGTTCTCGTCGGTCACTTTCACGGTATCAATGGTGATATCGATAAAAGGATTGATCTGACGCAAGTTACTGCGCAATGCTTCCGTCTTGTACTGCCCAAGATCCTTCAAAAAATACTGCTGACGATTCAGATTCGTCATATCCACGCGATCAAAATCAATCAAATGCAGGTGACCGACGCCAATGCGGGTCAACGCCACCGCAATGGTCGATCCGAGGCCGCCGCAGCCGCAAATGGCCACGTGCGCCGCGTCGAGCTTGCCTTGCGTGGCTGCGGTATGACGGTCGAGCAGGGCCGCACGGATTTCTTCGCGGCTGACGAGCGTGGTCGGGTCGGGCTGGTTGTCGAAAGCGTGCTGGCGGGCGTCGATCTGCGCCTGCGATGCGGATGGTTCAAAAGTCATGGTTGTTCTCGTATTCTCGTTTTCCGTTCGTGCGTTGTTTTTGCCGGGTTGGTTGTGTTTTGTATGTTCTTGCGATTGTTACGCGTGCATTGTGCCGGTCGTAATCGCAAGAAATTTTGAAAGTGGTTCAGCCGCCCTGCACGAACGTGACGATTTCCAACGTATCGGTGCCCTTGAGCTGCGTCTGCGCACGCTGGGTGCGAGGCACGATCTCACCATTGAGCTCGACAGCCACGCGGTCGGCGCGCAGGCCCTTGCTTTCGATCAGTTCGGCCACGGTGATCGGCGTGGCGACGTTCTCTTCCTTACCGTTGATGATCATTGCGGTTCCCTTCTGTGTCTGTCGTGACACATGCTTCCTGCACTCCAAATGTCCGTTTCTGGTGAATCGGACATCTGGAGTGTCCGAAACATGTTCTGTATGTCTGTTTCTGGTGAATTGGACATGTGATGTGGACGAAGGACTTGCTACTTGTCCGATTCTCCCGATTCGGTCACCCAAAGGCCTCTTGGCATGCATCGGATGTCCGTTTCTGCAGAATCGGATATCCGGGGAGAAGCTGAGCATGCGAACTTCCGCAACTGCCCCCTAGTCCTTTCCGCAGTCCAGTCTCCAGCACATATCCAGCAAAAACTCAGGCTCCGTTTCTACGCTAGTGACCATGAACGGCAAATTGCGGGTGCATGGCCATTGCAATGGCTTGAAGACAACGCTGTTATTCGCGTTGATGTGGGGCGTCATCATGCTCATTTGGTGGGCGACCGGTGGCGGCCAGCGTACGCTTGGTATCTACATTCTCATCGGACTTGGCTCAACGTTCGCATCCTACTGGTTTTCCGACAAACTTGCGATTGCATCCATGCATGCGCAGGAAGTCAGCGAGCAGGAAGCGCCGGTACTGTACAAAATTGTGCGCGAACTATCGGCGAAGGCGGGCAAGCCGATGCCGCGTATTTATATCGCCCCAACCATGAGCCCCAATGCGTTCGCAACGGGACGCAATGAACGTCATGCGGCGGTCTGCTGCACGCAGGGTATTCTGCAGATGCTGAACGAACGCGAGATTCGCGGCGTACTTGGGCACGAGCTTATGCACGTGTACAATCACGATATCCTGACGTCTGCGATCGCTTCCGCAATGGCGACGGTCATTTCGTATCTCGGCTATTCGCTCATGTATTTCGGCGGCGGCAATTCGCGTGACGATCGCAATGGTTCATCCTCTAATGGTCTTGGATTGCTGGGTGTGCTGTTGAGCGCGATTCTTGCGCCGATTGCCGCTTCGCTTATTCAGATGGCGATTTCGCGTACGCGAGAATATGATGCCGACGAAGATGGTTCCATACTTACGGAAGATCCGGAAGCGCTCGCGTCCGCATTGAATAAGATCTCGAACGGCGCTGAGACGATGCCGATGCAGAAGACTGCCGGTACGCAGTCGGTTGCTGCGATGATGATTGCGAATCCGTTCTCTGCGGAAGGTTTTTCTCGCTTGTTTTCCACGCATCCGGCGACTGAGGATCGTATTGCCCGGTTGATGCAGATGAGTCAGGAGATGAAGGCGCGGGGCGTGCAGTCCGGCTATTTGGCTGGCGGTTATGCGACGAGCGGGTATGCTTCGGAGGATATTCGTCGGCAGAATGGGGGTGTCTCTGGTGCCGGCGCCGGTGCGGGTGCAGGGGGATACTCCGGTGGGGGCTATTCGCGAGATTATTCGCAGCATCCCGTGCAAGGCGGGTATGGTCGCTGATCGGCGGCGATTGCAATGTGCGCAGGTTGCGCAAGTCATGCGTGATTGCATAGGATTCCGCTGATTCTGACGCGAATTGTGTGTGTTTCCTGTGGGGATGCATTGCAGAATATTTTGATGTCATCTGATGAATGACATTAATGCTGTTGTGGTTGTTGCGCGTTGATTGATATGCGATTTGGCAAGTGGGTGACGGTATCGAATATCGGTCGATGGCCGTGAATTCTGCGAATGCATGCTAGACTAAATGATTGTGCCCAAAAGGCACAACCTTGCGGATGTAGTTCATCGGTAGAACGAAAGCTTCCCAAGCTTTAAAGGCGGGTTCGACTCCCGTCATCCGCTCCATTCGAAACCCTTGGAATCGTTGGAATTCCAAGGTTTTTTCTATTGCCGTAAAAGACCCGTGAAGTCAACTTCGCGCCGCGCAACTGTCGGTTGCGTCGCAAAATTCGGTTGCGAGTCGCAATGCAACCGAAAGATGGTGGCGTGGAACGAGACGTTTATGACAAGCTGTTGCTTGGCAATCGCCAATAATCGCAAGTCGAGGCGATATGGAAACTCGACGAAAGGGCGGACATGAGTTTCAAAGAGAATCTGCAGTATCTGCGCGGTTCGCGCAACATGACGCAGGAACAGCTGGCAATGCTGCTGGGCGTTTCCCGGCAGGCAATTTCGAAATGGGAGTCCGAGAAGGCATACCCCGAAATGGATAAGCTGCTGATGCTTTGCGACATGTTCGGCGTGACGTTGGATGATTTGGTCATGGGCGACGTGCGCGCGTCGGCGGGCTGTGGGGGTGCGGGACGCGTGGACTTGGCTGCTGATACGGATGGTGTGGCCGCGTCGGTTGGGGTGGCCGACGCTGCTGTTGGCGCGGTTCCGGGGGTAATCGGGTTTGCGGCATCGCAGGTCGCAGGAATGTCCGATTCTGGTGAATCGGACGTGAGGGATACGAATCCGAATGTTTGTGCGTCCGTTTCTGGTGAATCGGACGCACAAGGTGCCAAAACCGGTGTTCAATTGTCCGTTTCTGCAGAATCGGACATGCGGGGTGGGCGGCAGGTAGGCTGGAATCCGTGAATACGGATCAGAAACTTCCCGCCGAATCCGCAGGCGAACGCCCCAGTACCCCCCTATTTGGTCATGCCATATCACACGCGGCGACACTCATCGGCCTGTTCGCAATCGTCCTGTGGGGCTTCATGGCCGGCCTCGTGCGACTCGTTTCCGAATCGTTCGGCGCCACGCTCGGCTCGGCGCTCATCTACACTGTCGGCGGCATGCTCCTGCTCATCGTGCGACGGCCGAAACCGATTAGCCAAGCGCCACGCAAGTACCTCGTCGCAGGCGGACTCATGTTCATTGCATACGAGACGTCGATCTCGCTGTCGATCGGTCTGGCCACAACGAACGCGCAATCTGTGGAAGTCAGCCTCGTCAATTATTTGTGGCCGACGCTGCTGGTACTGATGACCGCCGCCGTGTCGCACAAACGCGGCTCGGTCTCCGAAGCGCTGCCGGGTGCAATCGTAGCCACCGTCGGCGTGGCAATGGCGGTCGGCGGTGAAAACCTTGACGTGCAGGAAGCGGTTGCCAATATCGCCAGCAATCCATTGCCGTACGCGCTCGCGTTCGCAGGCGCCTTTATTTGGGCGATTTACGCGACCGTGACGCCATCGATGTCCGATGGTTACGATGGTACGACGATTTTCTTCTGTTGCGTTGCTGTTGTGCTGTGGATTATCCATTTCGTTTCGGGCGACGGTTTGCCAGCTGTAGCGCCTGGCATCGGCGGCTATATTTCGCTGCTCGCATGTGCCGCGTCGATTGCTGGCGGCTACGCGTGCTGGGGGTATGGCATGCTACATGGCAGTATGGAAACGCTTGCGATCGGTTCGTATGCGACGCCGCTGTTCTCCACTGCTTCCAGCACGCTCCTATTGGGCGTGGCGTTGGGCATGCCATTCTGGATCGGTGTCGCGCTGGTGGTGGTCGGCTCGCTGATCAACGTGTGGTTTGCGCGACGCCGCTGATTGTCCGATTCTGCAGAATCGGACGCTTGTTGGTGTGTGAGGAGGCGACATGTGGGGTAGTGGCGGCGCAGAGGAGCGCCGGGATGGCGCAGCGGTACGTAAGGGAAGTGACCGGGCAGGACAATGCCCTTACGCATCCACGCTAGCTTAGGTTTTTGTCGGCTGGTATTTGGTGTGTGTTGCCGTTGGCGGTGATGGTGATGCGTCGCCAATGACGCGTCCATGTGTGCCAGCCGAAACCGATCTAAACCGGCTTAAACCAGCCCGTTCAAATCCACCTCGTCACATCACCTTGGTGGATTCCAGATTGCGGCTCACCCAGTTGTTCAACCGGATCACCGGCTTGCGCAACACCAATCCCAGCAGCAGCGAAGGAATCAGGAACAAGGCGAGATACACCATGTCAAGCAGGTACTCATTGCCGTACGATCCGGCCATCGCGGCGTGCATGGCATCGATGGCGTGCGGGAACGGTAGGAACGGGTAGAGCATTTGGAAGAACTTCGGCAGCGTCTCGATAGGGAACGTACCGCCCGAACCGGCGACCTGCATCACCAGCAGCACCACGGCCACGGCCTTGCCGATATCGCCGAACGACACGGTCAGCGTATACACGATATTCGAGAACACGAGCGCGGCAAGCCACCCCACGGCAAGGAACTGCAGCGCATGATTCGCCTGCACGCCAAGGAAATACATGTCACCCAGGCAAACCAGTGTGCCCTGCAGCAACGCGAGCAGTGCGAAGATCGCGTACCGTCCGAAATACTCGTGGTCGAGGCGCAGTCCCCAACGTGAGGCGTTCCCCGGGCCGGACGGGCCGGCGACGCGCGGCAGCGTGTCGCCCAAGCCCAGCACATGCGCCTTCTCGCGGTTCGAAATTGTCACTTTCAGCATGGCGCACAGGATGATCGCACCCACCCAGATTGACAGGATCGTATAGAACGGCGCCATGGCCGAACCGTAGTTCGCGATCGGGTACACTGAGACGCGATGCAGTGCGACGGGCGCGGAAATCAGCGTGGACAGTGTGGACGCGTTGGCGGTGGCCAGTGCACGTAGTTCGTCCGATTCACCCGAATCGGACGAACTGGCGTCGTTGTCACCGTCGCCACCATCGCTGTTGCCGTCACCGGCGTTCCCGCCCGTCTCCAGCTTCGTGATCAGCTCCTTCACCGTCGCTGCCGACGAGTCGAGTTTCTTCGCGATCGCGCCGAGCGTGGAACGGATGGATGTCACATTCGTCCCCACGTCGCCCGTCACATCGTCCAGATCGTCGGCGGTGCCGCTCAGCTGGGTGATCATGCTGTCGGTTTGGGAGATCAGCGTGCTGACTGTGGAGGCGAGCGCGTCGATTTTCGGCTTGACGTTCGTGGCGTAATCGTCGCGCACATTGCTGATCGACTGCTTCGCGGAGGTGATGCGGTTCAGGATCTCCTTGCGGGAGCGTTCCGCGGCTGCGGTATCCTGCGTGACCTGCGTGGAAGCGTCTTTCAGCTGCTGCGCGAGCTTCTGCGAATCGCCTTTGGCGGCTTCCAGCAGCGTGATCTCCCGGTCGATGGCTTCCAGCAGCGCCTGTTTCGCGGAATCACTGTCCGGTAGTTGTTCCACCGATTCGTGCATGTGGTTGAGGCTTGTGATGTACGTGTCGTACAGCGATTCGCTGCTGGAGACTTGTTCGCTCAACGTTGTCAACTGGCTGGCTGCGGTGTCTGAGTCCTTGCCGATCGCGTCGAACGCCTTGTTCACCTTGGCAGCTACTTGGTCGAACGCGCCTGACACCTGGTCGAGCGCGGTGTTCACTGAGGAGGTGACGTTCGCACCTGCCGAAGTGAACGACGTGGCACCTGATTTGCCTTGCTTCAACGCGTTCCGGGCCTGTTTGCCCGCCTTGGTCGCCGAGGCGAGCAGTTTGCCCGTGGAATCCACGATGTCGTTCGCCGAGCCGAGCAGCTGCGAATACGACGTTACCTGCTGCGATGCGCCGCTCAACGTATCCGCCATGGTGGTGAGATTGCCGTTGAGGTTGCGCATGTATTCGGCCATTTGCGGGCTTTGCGAATAGTGTAGGATGCTTGAGGCCAGGTCGAGTCCGACTTGCGCGATCGTTTTGGCGAAGGTTTTGTCGATTGTGTTGACCACGGTTGTCGCACCCTGATCGGTGATATGCGGGGCGATCGGGTTGATTTTCTCGTTCAGATAGTACTTGAGCTGCGCGTGTTTGATGTCGGGGGAGAACAGCGTCATCATGTCGGCGCTGAAACCTTTCGGAATTACGATCGCCGCATAGTATTCGCCGGATTTCACCCCGTCGATTGCCTTGTCGCTTTTCACGAATTGCCAGTCCAGCTGGTCGTTGGCGTGCAGTGTGCTGATGATGGTTTCGCCCACGTTGACGCGCACCGGTATGAGATCCGACTTGTAACCCTTGTCGTTATTGGCCACGGCGACCTTCAATGCCTTGGTGTTGCCGTAGGGGTTCCAGCTGGCCGCGATGTTGAACCAGGCGTACAGCGCCGGTACCACCACCAGGCCCATCGAGACGATCACGGCGATCACGTTGCGGGTGGCGTGGCACATGTCCCGCTTGAAGATGCCCCAGATCATTTTCACTGTTCGTTCCCCTCCTCACGCAGACTCCTGCCAGCATTTCCGTCCGTGTTTCCAGCCGCATGTTCAGGCGCATGTCCGGCCGAACCACCATGCGCAGCCTCATACAGCCTCGTGCGTACGGCATGCATCGGCTTGTAATGCATGCCCGGCCGGAACAGCAGGTTCTCGTGCAGGATCGCGCTGCGGAACTCTTCCGCACTCATCGCTTCCTCGCCCAGATAATTCGCATACCGTTCGCGCAGATACTCCACCACGATGAGATACGTGTCGATGGCGATGATCGAAATGATCCAACCGAGCAGCATGGCGAGCTTCATGCGCGTGATGAATAGCAACAGCAGGAACACGAACGGCAGTACCGCCAGCGCGAGGAATCCCCAGCGCACCAGGCGCGGGTACAGGCGGAAGAAATGAATCGCCCGTCTGCTGGCGAGTTCGGGGAACTCCTCGGCGATCTGCTGCGCGGTCTCGGTGAGCCGCAACGGTTCCACCGTGCCTTCGTTATGTTCGGTGATCATCAGATCAGTGTCCGCCAGACGGTTGTCGAACAGGCGGTTGAGGTTCAACGCCAGCTTGCGGACCACCAAGCCGATGAACAGCGCCACAGGCAGATACCAGAACAGCGAGAGCATGTCGATCCAATAATGGTTGGCATACATGCCGCCGATCGGCCCGCGCATCGCGTTGATGCCGTAGGTGAACGGTAGGAACGGTTTCAGACGGCGGAAGAATTCCGGCATCATCTCGATGGGGTAGAGGCCTGCCGCGCCCGGAATCTGGATGATCACCAGAATCACGGCGACGGCCTTGCCGATATGCCGGAACGCCACGGCGAGCGCGTAAATGATGTTCACGTAGACGAACGAGGCGAAAATGCCGGCGAGGATGAACAGGAACGGATGCTCGCATTGGATGCCCAGCGCGAGATCGCCGATCGTGGCGATGATCGCCTGCAGGAATCCGACCGTGACGAACAGCAGCCAACGGCCCATATAGCCTTGGCGTGGCGTGTACATGCGGATCTTCTCATCGCGGTCCACTTCAAGCTTGTAGATCGCGACGAGCACGAATCCGCCGACCCATAGCGCAAGATTCGTGTAGAACGGCGTGACCGCGGAACCATAGTTTTTGACCGGGTAGAGGACCTGTTCGTCCAAAGCCACCGGCTCGCCCACGAACGAGCCGACCTCGCTCGCGTCAAGTCCGAGCGCTTGGGAAAGCTGCTGGAACATCGCCGAACTGCTCAACGCGGCCACATCGGTGCGCGTGGTGTTGAGCTGTTTGGCGAGATTGGCGAGCTGCGTCTGCGTGCCAGCAATGGTGGTGTTCGTTTGGGTCACGGTGCGCGACAACTGGTCGAGCAGCCCGTTGCCCTGTTCCAGTGTGCTTTGCAGCGTGGTAAGCGTGCCGGACAGCGACCCATTGGCCAGGCTGAGTGTATCGAGCCCGGTGTTGAGATTCGGCATGACCGTGCCGGTGATGGTCGTGCGTGCGCTCGCCATCGACGCCGTGCCGTTTTTCGCCAGCGTGGTGACATCGTCGTTGAACCCGTTCGCGGTGTTCTTCCCCGCGTTGATCGCAGCCGTGGTGTCCTGATCGAAGGCGTCGATGCGCTGCTGCTGGAACGTCAGCTGTTTGCGGGCTTCGGCGAGTTGCGCGGAAAGATCCTTATACGTTTGGTTGTTCGGATCCAGCTGGCTGGCCTGCAACGCCTTCTCCACGCCGTCGAGCACATTGCCGGTGGTGGTGTTGACGTGATGCATGGTGCTGGACACTTGGTCGAGCGCGTCCTGCGTGGTGTTCAGTCCGCTGAGCACGGTGCCGGTGGCATTGCTCACGTTGACCTGCAGACCGGACAGTTGCGTGCTGCCGTTGTCGAGCGCTCCGACCAGCGTGTTCGAGAATCGTTCGGTTTGTGTGCGCGTCTCGCTCAGCAAGTCGGACGCCTTGCCGACGGTGTCAAGCGAGTTGGTGATTCCCGAGGCGAGCGCGATGTTGGACTGTTTGGCCGAATCGATGGTGGTGAGGGCCTTGTCGAGCGTGGAACGCGTGCCGCGCAGCTGCTGTTGGACGGTTTCGAGCTGGTTGATGGTGTCGGTCAGATCGTTGATGACGTCGCTTTGCGCGCTTTTCATGCTGCCGGTGGTTTCTCCCGCTGCCTCCTTCACTTCCTTCGCCACGGCGTCGGCCACGCTGGAAACGAAAGTGGTGTTGATCTGCTCGTCGATCGTGGTCGCACCCGTATCGGTGATTTTCGGCGCGATCGCGTTCAGCTTTTCGTTGATGTAGTACGTGATCGACGGTCGGTCGCCTTTACCAGTGACGGTGCCGATGAGTCTGGAGCTGAAGTCTTCCGGCAGTACGATCGCCGCATAGTATTTGCCGGATTCCACGCCTTCGATGGCTTGCTGCTCGGGAACGAAACGCCAGCCGAGCTGATGGTTCTTCTTAAGCTGGTTGACGGTTTGCTGGCCAGCGTCGAGATGACCGACCAGCGTGGAGGTTGTGCCCTTGTCCTCGTTCGCCACAGCGACCTGGATGTTGCCCGTGTTCGCGTACGGGTCCCAGTTGGCGAGGATGTTGCACCATGCGTACAGTGATGGGATGATGGCCACACCCAGCGTGACGACGAGCGCCACTGGGTTCTTCAGAATGCGTTTCACGTCTCGAAGGAAGATGGCGAAAACCTGGTACATCAAGCCTCCTCGCGGGTATTGGTCGCAACATCTACGTGCGGCGGCATGCCCGTGCGGGAATACCCGGTTGGGCTCTTCGTCGCGCGATCCGGTGGATATTCTATGACTTCCGATGGAACGATCGCAATGGTTTCGCCCTGTTTAATGGTCGGTCCCGCAAATGTCGGGATATGAGACGAAAACGCTCGGCATATGGCCCTAGTGGGGCGGGCGGCCTGGATATGGAGCGGACGGTCGGGAAAACGGAAAGGAAAGATGGCGAATGTTGTCACATGATAAGTGGGATAGGGTCGGGCGATAATGGAGGCATGACTATTGCAACGCCGGAACGTTATGCGCAAATGCTGGACGCCGCACGCCGCGGCGGTTACGCCTATCCCGCGATCAATGTGACCAGCACACAGACCCTGAACGCCGCACTCCAGGGTTTCGCCGAGGCGGAATCCGATGGCATCATCCAGGTCTCCGTAGGCGGCGCCGCCTACTTCTCCGGGCAACGCGTCAACGACCGCGTCACCGGCTCGCTTGCCTTCGCAGCCTTCGCGCACGAAGTCGCGGCGAAATACCCCAACATCACCATCGCCCTGCACACCGACCACTGCGCCAAACAGTATCTGGACGAATGGGTGCGCCCCCTGCTCGACCATGAAGCCGAACAGGTGAAGCACGGTCAGGAACCGACCTTCCAGTCACACATGTGGGACGGTTCCACAGTGCCGCTGGGTGAAAACCTCGACATCGCAGAAGAACTGCTCGACAAATCCCAAGCCGCGCACACCGTGCTGGAAATCGAAATCGGCGCGGTCGGCGGCGAAGAAGACGGGCACAGCGCCGAAATCAACGACAAACTGTATTCCACGCCCGCGCAAGGCATCGCCGTCGCGCAACGACTCGGCCTTGGCGAGCGCGGACGCTACATGGCCGCCTTCACCTTCGGCAACGTGCACGGCGCATACAAACCGGGCGTGGTGAAACTGCGCCCCGAACTGCTCGACGAAATCCAGACCACGGTCGCGCTCGCGATTAAGGCCGGCGAAATGCCCGACCCCGCGCACTCGCTGGATGTCGCTCCCGGTAAGCCGTTCGCCCTGGTGTTCCACGGTGGTTCCGGCTCCGCGCCGGAGGAGATCGCGCAGGCCGTGAGCTACGGCGTGGTGAAGATGAACATCGACACCGATACGCAGTACGCATTCAGCCGTGCGGTGGCCGGTCACATGTTCTCCAACTATGATTCGGTGCTCAAAATCGATGGCGAGGTGGGCAACAAGAAGATGTACGACCCGCGTTCGTGGGGGCGCGAAGCGGAAAGCGCCATGGCCGCACGCGTGGTGGAGGCTTGCAGGCAGCTTGGCAGCGCGGGCAAGGCGTTGAAGTAGTGTGATGCCGCACGCGCCGCGTAATGCATGCGGCGTGTGGCGGCACGGTGGGTGTGTCGCGTTGTATGAGACGAAAACGATGGAACTGACTAGTTTCAACGGCCGATCGGTGCATATCCGGCAGATATCCGGTAGAGGGCGCAGGATAGTCTTTGTAAGGCCTTGGTAAGGCTTTGAGGCGAAATCGCATACGCGCGGAGGTGCAACAACATGCCTGGAATTGTTTTGATCGGTGCCCAGTGGGGAGACGAAGGCAAGGGTAAGGCGACCGACCTGATCGGCACGAAGGTCGACTATGTTGCCCGCTTCAACGGCGGCAACAATGCGGGCCATACCGTGGTGGTCGGCGACGAATCGTATGCGCTGCACCTGCTGCCCTCCGGCATCATCAGCCCGACCGCGACTCCGGTTATCGGCAACGGTGTTGTTGTTGATCCTGAAGTGCTTTTCGAAGAGATCGACGGCTTGGAAAGCCGCGGTGTGGACTGCTCCCGACTGCTGGTGAGTGAGGGTGCGCACATTATTGCGCCGTATCATCGTGTGCTTGATAAGGTGACGGAACGTTTCCTGGGTAAGCACAAGATCGGTACCACCGGTCGCGGCATTGGACCTGCGTATGCCGACAAGATTAATCGCGTGGGCATCCGCGTGCACGACCTGTTCAATGCTGAGCATTTGCACGACAAGGTTGAGGCAAGCCTGCATCAGAAGAACCAGATGCTGGTGAAGCTGTACAATCGTCGTCCGATTGATGTGAACGAAACCACGGATGAGCTGCTTCGTCTTGGCGAGCGCCTGAAGCCGTATGTTGCCAATACTTCGCTGGTGTTGAACAAGGCGCTTGATGAGGGTAAGACCGTGCTGTTCGAGGGTGGTCAGGCGACCATGCTTGATGTGGATCACGGCACATATCCGTTTGTCACGTCCTCCAACCCGACTGCCGGCGGCGCATGCACCGGTACCGGTGTCGGCCCGACCAAGATCACCCGCGTGATCGGCGTTTCCAAAGCGTACGTGACCCGCGTGGGCGAAGGACCGTTCCCGACCGAGCTGTTCGGCGAGGAGGGCGAATGGCTGCGAGCCCAGGGCCACGAGTACGGCGTGACCACCGGCCGTCCGCGTCGTTGTGGCTGGTTCGATGCGGTCGTCAATCGTTATGCGGCTCAGGTCAACGGCCTGACCGACATCGTGCTCACCAAGCTCGACGTGCTTACCGGCCTGAAGGAAATCCCATTGTGCGTGGCCTATGATGTCAACGGCGAACGCCGCGACGATATGCCTACTGATCAGTCCGAATTCGCGGCAGCGAAGCCGATCTACGAATCCATGCCGGGTTGGGACGAGGATATTTCCCAAATCCACGACTTCAATGATCTGCCGAAGACCTGTCAGGATTACGTCAAGCGTCTTGAGGAACTGTCCGGCTGCCGTATCTCCGTGATCGGCACCGGCCCGCAGCGCGACCATATCATCCAGATCAATTCGCTGGTCGACTGACCGTCGGCAACGAGTTTCCCGGCTTGACTGGCAACGACGCGGCACATGATATCCGCCGGCTGATTCCGCGATTCGACCACTTGAAGTGGAAGATGGCGGCGGCCGGCATAGTCATTGGTCTGGTTTCAGGATTGCTGGTCGTCGTATACCGTCTCGGCATCGAATACGGCACGGATGCGTCCCGCTGGATATATGCGCGGATTCGCGAGACCCCGTGGCTGATTGCGCCGTGGGCGGTTGCCGCGGTGGCGATCGCGTGGATGGTCGTCAAGGAGCCGATGGCCGGTGGCAGCGGCATCCCGCAGACCAACGGCGTGGTGATATGCGGCTTGAAGATGCGTTGGCAGACGATTCTGCCAGTCCGTTTCGTCGGTGGACTGTTGGGCGCGTTGTTTGGTCTGTCGCTCGGCCGTGAGGGGCCGTCCATTCAGATTGGTGCGTCGGGAGCGCAGTGTGTGTCCCACCGTTTGCGCGGCCACCGCCGTGAGGACATGCAGGAGCATTATCTGGTCACCGCCGGTGCCGCGGCAGGCTTGTCCGCCGCGTTCAGCGCGCCGCTGTCCGGCATGATGTTCGCTTTGGAAGGGGTGCATCGGAGTTTTTCCCCTGCGATTCTGATGGGCGCCACTGCCGCATCGCTGACCGCCGATTTCGTCTCGAAATACTGTTTCGGTCTGCGTCCGGTTTTGGATTTCGGTGATATCGGTCAGCTGTCGTTGGAAGAGTATGTGTGGCTGATTCCGTTGGGATTGGTGGCCGGTTTGGTTGGTTCGCTGATGAACCGCTCGTTGCTTGGCTTCCAGACGCTGTACGGCAAACTGCCGGCATGGAGCCGCCCGATGATTGCGATTGCGATGGACCTGACCCCCGTTAGGTAGACACCTCTGATTCCAGCCAGTGTGGTTGGGAAGGAAGGTAATCTACCACCATGCCCCGCAAGGTTTACACGGAACAGTTCAAGCGCGACGCCGTCGCGATGTTCGAGTCGAACCCGGATACCTCAATGCGCAAGGTCGCAGAAGAACTCGGAATCAATCGCTCGACTTTGGGATGCTGGTACAAGCAATTCGGCACTAACGTCGCCAAGGATGAAGATGCAGCGTCACCCGTAGAAAAGCTTGCTGATGCGGAAAGAATCCGCCAGCTAGAACGCGAAAACAAAAGGCTTCGTGAAGAGCGCGATATTCTGCGTAAGGCCGCGAAGTATTTTGCGGAAGAGACGACCTGGTGATCCGCTTCCAGTTCGTTGACGACAATCTCGCCGACTACTCGGTCAAGCGGATGTGCACAGTCCTGGGGCTAAATCGGTCTTCGTATTACAAGTGGAAGAACTCGGCTCCACGGCGCCGTGCGCGCCTTGTAGATGACGCTGTGGTGGCCGCGGAGATCCAGGCAATTTTCGACGCTGAAAACGGCGTCTGGGGCGCTCGTCGCATCACTGCTGAACTCAACGACCGCAAGCGCGACAACGGCACTACACCTCCGGCTAAGCGCATCAATCGCAAGAGAGTGGCTCGTTTGATGCGGGCCCAGAACCTGTTCGGATTTCAAAAGAAGCGCAGGGTCAAGACCACTGCGCGTGACAAAGGCCGGCGCGTGTTCGCAGACTTGGTGAACCGTGATTTCACAGCCTGTGCTGCCAATCGTGTGTTGGTTGGCGATATTACGTATCTGCCGATCGCAGACGGGGCGAACATGTACTTAGCAACAGTGATTGATTGCTTTTCTCGCAAGCTTGTCGGCTTTGCTATCGCAAATCACATGCGTACCGAACTGGTAGAAGAGGCCCTCGAAAACGCTTCCCACCTGCGAGGAGGTCTTGATGGTGCGATTTTCCACTCGGATCATGGAAGCGTGTATACCTCGTCGCAGTTCCAGGCAACATGCAAGCGCTTGGGCGTTGCCCAGTCGATGGGCGCGGTGGGAACCAGCGCGGATAATTCGCTCGCCGAGTCGTTCAACGCAGCTTTAAAGCGGGAGGTCCTCAAAGATGCGAAGACCTTCGCCAATCAACTGATCTGCCGCAGAGACGTCTTCCGGTGGTGCGTGCGCTACAACACGTGCCGTCGGCACACTTGGTGCGGGTACCAAACTCCCGATGAGTTCGAGTCCCAAGCCGCTTAAGGTCTGATAGGCTTACACCTACTTTTGTTCACCCCACGGTGTCTACTTTCCGGGGGTCGGGCCCGATCGCGTTGCCTGTCGGCATCTGGTTGCCCGACGTGCTCGGCGGCGGCTCGAATCTGATTGATACCGCCGAACATGCGCGCGTCGGCTTGGGAATGCTGTGTCTGCTGTTCGTGGCGAAGATGCTGTTCACATCCACGAGTTTCGGCTCAGGTGCGCCTGGCGGTATTTTCATGCCGATTCTTGCGGTCGGTTCGTTGGCCGGCGGCATCTGCGGTGAAGTGTTGCATCGAATCGGTGATCTGCCATCCGACGCAGTTGCGGCGTGCGTGATGACGGGCACGCTCGCCGCGTCCGTGAAAACGCCGATCACGTCGATTCTGTTGGCTGTGGAGATGTCCGGAACGTTGACGCACATGCTGCCGGTCGCTGCCGTCGCTTTCATCGCGCTGTTGGTGTCCGATCTGCTGCGCACCAAACCGATCTATGGGGAGTTGCTGGAGCGGTACGTGCGTGCGCAAGGCATGCAGATGGCAATCGCAAGCCATGTGGGCAGCGGCATTATGGAACTGCCATTGGAAATGGGGGCGATTGCGGACGGCAAGCGGGTGCGTGACGTGCGTTGGCCGTCTGGGTGTCTGATCATCGGCCTGCGTCGCGGCGAAAGCGAGATCGTGCCGCGCGGTGATACACGGCTGCGTGCCGGTGACTATCTGGTGGTGCTGTTCAGTGGCGAGGAGGAGCGCGAGGTACGACCTGCGATGCGGCGGCTGTGTGATGCCCGGCTTGACTGAGCCTGGCTGAATTCGGCTGGACTCTGGATGTCCGAATCTGCGGAATCGGACATCCAGGGTGCATACGTTGGCGCTCCGTGTAAACTCATATGCGTTAGGAAGGCGGCAACCGCGGCCCAGCTCGTTGTTGCACGGCCTATGGGCGGAACAACGCTGTCCGCGGGAGGCCAGTACAGGGGGAGCGCAATGGAATCGCAAGAACAATCGCCGGGAGACGTGGTGACTGCGGGTGAGGACTCGCATCCCATCACGCAGGCAATCGACACTGTTGAGGTGACGCATGCTGGTGCAACCACGCCCGCCGCTAACACCATGGATCCGCCTACGATTCCCCTGGCACCGATGAAACGTATGCAGGCGCGGTTCAATCCGCTCGCCGACGGACTGATGTATGTTGTGGTGTTCGTCGGTGGATTTGTTGGAGTCGGCTGTCGGCATGCGTTGGATATGCTTCTGCCGTCGGTCAGCGGGACGCCGTTCGTTGTGGGCACGTTTGTGTCGAATATGGTCGCCTGCTTCCTGTTCGCGATGCTGACCGAATTCATGGCGACCGCTTCGTGGCTGCGTCGCCGGGTGCGGCAGGTTGTCAGCCGTGGTGTTGGGCTTGGCTTGCTCGGTGGGCTTTCGACGATGTCCGGCGTGATGCTGGAAACGATGGAAGGTCTGCACGAGCGGCATATCGCCAGTGCGCTTGGCTATCTTGCGGGAAATTTTGCAGGCGGTTTGCTCACTGCCGCCGCCGGCGTGGTTCTGATGCAGGCACTGCTGTCACGGAGTACTCGAAAGCGGGTTCAGGGTGCGTTTTCAGCTGTTTCCGTGTCCGATTCTGCCGAATCGGACACGCAGGGCGTACGCCATGTGAAAGTGGCCGACGTGGCGCGTTCTGCCGCGCAGGCCGCAATGGAAGCCGCGCAGGCGGCGCAGCAGGCCGCGCAGGCGGCCCAGCAGATTGCACAGACGGGACAGGTTCCGCGAGTCGAAACACCAACCGTGCCGCCGACCGCCAGCCAGACTATGCAGACGGGCCGCGTTCCGCAGATTCCTCCGCTGGCCGTTCCTCAGCTGGCACAGCCATCGCAGCCGTTGCTGCGCGAGCAGGATACTTCAGACTTGGGGCAGCTGCCCGAGCCGATTCAGCAGTCGCAACCAATCCAGCAGCCGGCTAACCCGCTTCCGCCCAGCTTCGAGCCCAAACCGATCACTGCGGAGATTTCGCTTATCGCCGACCCGGCTACCGGGGAGGTGCGCTGATGATGTGGATGATCTGTCTGTTCGGCGGTCTGGGCGCCATGGCCCGTTACGTGCTCGACGTGTCAATTCAACGAGGCTGGAATCGCGAGAATCGGAGAACGAACCGCAACTTCCCGCTATCCACGCTCGTCATCAACGGCGTCGCCTCGCTATGCGCGGGCATCGCCATGATGTCCTACTATTCGCAATCGGTGGATATGGACACGGTCATGATGTTCGTTGTCGGATTTCTCGGTGGTTTCTCAACATTCTCCACGGCGCTCAACGAAGTGGTTTCATTGATTCGCCAGCGTCGTTTTACGCTGGCTCTGGGCTATGGAATAGCAACCGTCGCGGTGCCTCTCATTTGCGTGGCCACCGGTTTCGGCATTGCGCTGCTCGCCAATCCGGCGTAATTTTCACGTTACACGGACGGTCGCTGAGTAACATGAAAGAAATCTGAGCGCAACCGCCATCAAGGCCGCCAGCCCGGATGCGACGCTGGTGATTGCATTCGACCAGACCAAGCCGCTGCTGAAGGATGGCAAGGATATCCAGTACCAGGGCCAGACCGGTATCGGACCGTTCAATAAGAACAATGATCCGAGCTCCGCGAACATCGGCGTCTACACCTTCGACAAAGACAACAAGCCGGTCTTCGACCACACCCAGTCCGGCGACGTGCCGACCGACTGATCGCAATGTAGGTCATCATCAATACAAGAAGACGGCGCAAAGTGAGTGTGGATATCGCAAGCTTTGCGCCGTTTCTTTTGTTGTGCTGTGCTGCCGTTTTCCGTGTCGTGGGCAGCATACGAAAATCAATATTGAAAATCAAGTAAAGGGGTAACCCCGTTAAGCGATATACACGCCGGACTGTCGAACAGGTTCGAGAGAATGTAAATGAATGTAATATCTCGCGAGAAGCGCACGGAAAGCGCGCGGCAAGCACGTGAGAATACAACGATGGAACAGTGATAACGGGGAAGGTGCGATCATGGTCGGCATGCGCGATGTGGCGAAGAAGGCCGGGGTGTCTCTGAGCACCGTCTCGCTGGTGGTGAACGGCAACGGGTATGTATCCAACGACATGCGCGACCGCGTGCGTAAGGCCATGCAGGCCCTCAATTACGTGCCGAACGAGCTTGCCCGCAACCTGTACCACGATCGCACGAATCTGGTCGGCGTCATCGTGCCCACCATCCGTCACCCGTTCTTTGCAACGTTTACCGCGCACCTGCAGCATGCGCTCGCCGCGCAGGGGCTGCGCACCATGCTGTGCTCCACCACCGACGAGACGGACGGCGAAATCCAATACGTCGATATGCTGCGCAGGCACATGATGGACGGCATCGTCATGTGCGCTCACACCTCGCATCCCGGCGATTATTGGACGTCCATCCACCGCCCGATCGTCGCATTCGATCGCGTGCTTGGAAATGGTATTTCGTCGATCGGATCTGACCACGAGCAGGGTGGGCGACTGATTGCGCAGATGCTGATTCGCAATGGCGCGCGCCATGTGGTGATGATTGGCGGTCCGCGCGATCAGTTCTTCGATCTGGCGGTCCGCGGCGAAGTCGAGGAGGGGTCGTTCGATTTGGGAAAGACCACGTTCCCGACGGTGCGCTACTACCTCACGTTGGAACAGGAATTGACCTCCGCGGGCGTGAAGTATGAGTATATCGAGGCCGGTGAGGTGATGGATTTCGCCGGCTATCATCGTGCGGTCAGCCGTGCGCTTGATGGGGTGGCGACCGACGGCGTCGATGCCGTGGTCAGCTCCGATATTGGCGCGGCGTTCTGCGTGCGTGAGGCGTTGAGCCGCGGAATTTCCATTCCCGACGAGCTGCAGGTCGTCGCCTATGATGGTACGTATTTGACCGATTTGGCCGGTATGAAGCTGACCGCGGTCGCACAGGATTTCTCGGCGATCGCGCAGTCGGCGGCCGACCATATGGTGCAGGCGATCGCCAATGAAGAGGCGGCTGCGGCCAACGCCTCGCGCAAGAACATCCCCAAGCCGTTCGAGCCGAACGTGCTTATTCCCATGACGCTGGTGCCAGGCGATACCACGCGTTGATGCTGCGCGTTGGAACGCTGGGTTGGGGTCGGACAGTCTGGGCTGCATAGAACACCGCATCAAACCGGTTCGACACGCGCATTCCGCTGTGTGACTGGACATTGACGCCCTTTTCGAGGTAATATCGAACCGGTTCGATACATACGTGAGTATGCAAATACGTAAACAACAAACAGGCAGACGCGCACACATTGCACCCGCACCCATGAACCAAGGGAGGTCCCATGAAAAACAAAGTGCAGCTCATCACCTACGCCGATCGCCTCGGCGACGGCACCCTCAGCTCGATGACCGACATCCTGCGCACCCGTTTCGACGGCGTGTATGACGGCGTGCATATCCTGCCGTTCTTCACTCCATTCGACGGCGCGGATGCAGGCTTCGACCCCATCGACCACACCAAGGTCGACCCGCGCCTCGGCGGCTGGGACGATGTCGCCGAACTTTCCAAGACCCACGGCATCATGGTCGACGCCATCGTCAACCACATGAGCTGGGAATCCAAGCAGTTCCAAGACGTGCTTGAAAAGGGCGAGGAATCCGAGTATTACCCGATGTTCCTGACCATGAGTTCCGTCTTTCCGAACGGCGCGACCGAAGAGGATCTGGCCGGCATCTACCGTCCGCGCCCGGGTCTGCCGTTCACCCACTACAAGTTCGCGGGCAAGACTCGCCTGGTCTGGGTCAGCTTCACCCCGCAGCAGGTCGATATCGACACGGATTCCGACAAGGGTTGGGAATACCTGATGTCGATTTTCGACCAGATGGCCGCATCCCACGTCAGCTACATTCGTCTTGACGCCGTCGGCTACGGTGCCAAGGAAGCCGGTACCAGCTGCTTCATGACGCCGAAGACGTTCAAGCTCATCTCCCGCCTGCGCGAGGAGGGCGTCAAGCGCGGCTTGGAAATCCTCATCGAAGTGCATTCCTACTACAAGAAGCAGGTCGAGATCGCGTCGAAGGTCGATCGCGTCTACGATTTCGCCCTTCCGCCGCTGCTGCTGCATTCGCTGAATACCGGTCATGTCGAGCCGGTCGCGCATTGGACCGACATCCGTCCGAACAATGCCGTCACCGTACTTGACACGCATGATGGCATCGGCGTGATCGACATCGGTTCCGATCAGCTGGACCGTTCGCTCAAGGGGCTCGTGCCGGATGAGGATGTCGACAATCTCGTCAACGCCATTCATGCGAACACTCACGGCGAATCGCAGGCCGCTACCGGTGCCGCCGCATCCAATCTTGACCTGTATCAGGTCAACAGCACCTACTATTCGGCGCTGGGATGCAACGATCAGCACTATATTGCGGCTCGCGCGGTGCAGTTCTTCCTGCCGGGCGTTCCGCAGGTCTACTATGTCGGCGCGCTTGCCGGCAAGAATGACATGGAGCTGCTGCGCAAGACCAACAATGGCCGCGATATCAATCGCCATTACTATTCCACGGCTGAGATCGACGAGAATCTGCAGCGTCCGGTGGTGAAGGCACTGAACGCGCTTGCCAAGTTCCGCAACGAGCTTGATGCGTTCGATGGCACCTTCTCGTACAGCGCCGACGGCGATACGTCCATCAGCTTCACGTGGGAGGGCACGACCACTCAGGCCACGCTCACGTTTGAGCCGGGCCGTGGTCTTGGTGTGGAGAACACCGCGTCCGTCGCCACGCTCGAATGGCGTGATGCCGCCGGTGAGCACCGCACGGACGATCTGATCGCCAATCCGCCGGTCGTGGCCTGATTCAGCCTCGCCTGATCCGGTCGCTGCCTGACCGCGCATAAATCCATAAATCTGTAATCGTCCTTCCTGTCACCTCTCCTTCAGGAAGGACGATTCGCATTTTCGTTTTTTCGAGAAATCGTCTTATCGGGAAAACAATTTTCCCGGGAATCAGCTGAAATCCCAGCAAAAACGGGTAAGGTGAGCTTATGTCAAAGATGTCAAAGCTTTTCGATCAAGACAACATGTTTTTCGCCATTATGGGCGTGCTGTTCGATCTCATCATCCTCAACGTGCTCACGCTGTTGTGCTGCCTGCCGGTCGTCACGGCCGGCGCATCGTTCACTGCGATGCACAGTGTGCTCTGGCGCATGGTCCGCCATGAGGAAACGTATGTGGCGCGCCAGTTTTTCGACTCGTTCAAGCGCAATCTCAAGCAGTCGCTGCTGCCGTGGCTTGCGTTCCTGCTGGCGGCGATTGTGCTGGTGGTCGACGGCATGCTCGCCCGGTCCATGGGGTCGATGCGCGGGCCGCTGATGGCGTGCGTCGCGTTCATGGGATTGGTGATTATTGCGATTGCGCAGTACTTCTTCCCGCTGCTTTCTCGCTATGAGAATCCGACTTCCGAAACGTTGAAGAATGCGACGAAACTTGCGCTCGGCTTTTTCCCGCGCACCTTGTGCATGCTGGTGATTTTGGCCGCGTTCGCCGTGCTGTATGCGCAGTTTTTCATATATATGATTCCGCTGCTGATTTTGATGGGCGTCACGTTGCCGCAATACTGTTGCGCGTGGATCTACAACTGGATTTTCCGCCGTATCGACGGTGAGATCGACGCCAAGGGGCGTAAGGTAGCGCAGTCCTGAAATTGTTTGCTCGTAAAGGCCGTTCCGCAGATTGCAAGTTCCGCGGAACGGCCTTTACGCGTTTTCGTCGCCTTGAGTGTCCGATTCTGGAGAATCGGACACGCTGGGGGCGGGATTAGCAGGGGAGGATGGTAGCGCTGCGGGCTGGGACGTGCAGTTGGGTGCCGTCGAAGCGTGCGGGGTTGCCGATGCTCAGCAGCGTTGGTTTCTCCGCTGGTTCTTGCGTTGGTTTCGCTGTTGGTTCTTGCGATATTTCCTGCGCCGAGCCGCCAGACAGCAGTTTCACATAGTCGCTCGGCAGTGTGCAGCTTGCGTCGGTGTTTGACGGATTGATGGCGACGACGATGCGCTCGCCACCTGCTTCGCGATTAATCTTGCTGCATGTTTCACAAGGTGTTTCACAGCTGGTTTCGTGTGCTGTTCCGCTGCGTTCGCCGTCAGTTGCGTCGCGTTCGGCTTCGCCGGCCTCGGAGCTTCTCGCGTACACCAGCGGATACGCGTGATCTTCCGCGTAGAGGAACTCGATGCCTCCGTCGGCCTGCAGTGCGGGATGTGCCAGGCGTAGCGTGTTCAGTGCGCGTACGGTTTCCAGCAGCGAGTCGCTGCGTCCGGTCTGCGAAGCCACGTTCGGGCGCTCGCTGTCGGCATCGATCGGCAGATACAGATCATCGGGCCGGGCTGCGGAGAATCCTGCGTTGGTTGCGCAGCTCCATTGCATTGGTGTGCGCGATCCGGTGCGCTCGTATCCGCCTTCCTTGGATTTGAGCCCGTGCATGTAGCGCATGCCGATTTCGTCGCCGTAGTAGATGAACGGGCAGCCGGGCATGGTCAACAGGAATGTGAATGCGAGCTTCATTTCATCGGTGGTCAAGGTGTCGCGCATGCGGATCATGTCGTGATTGCCCGACGGAATGCAGATGTATCCAGGCGTTCCGGCGGTGCTGGCAAGCATGGCCGTATATGTGTCCACAAACGCCTTGATGTCGCCGCTCGCATTGCCGACATTGTCGTTATTGCAATTTGGATTGTCTCCGTCGACGACTGAATTGCCGTTGCTGTCGCACCCGCTGCTGCCCGCGCCGTCGCATTCGCTGCGTTCGCCGTCGTGTTCCGTTTCGGCAGTTTCGGCGCTGCCCGTAGTTTCGGAAGATCCGGCCGAAAAATACGGATTCTCGCGGAACAGGTCAAGATAATGCGACGGCCCGAAATGCAGCAGGAAGTCCATGTCGAATCCGGCGTGCAACGCCTCTTCGGGGTCGCCCCATTCCGATACGAGCACCGCTTCCGGGTAGGTTTCGTCCAGATGCGCTCGCACTTGCTGCCACAAGAGTTTCGTCCAATGGTGGTCGGGGTCTTCCTTGACGAGGCTGCCTGCCATGTCCACGCGGAAGCCGTCCGCCCCCAGCCCGAGCCAGAAGTCCATGATGTCTTGGATGAGCAGCCGGCCCTGCACCGCTTCGGGGGAGTCGGCGGCGAACTGCCAGTCTTCGGTGACGGTGCCGAATCCGTAGTTGAGGCATGCCTGCGTGGAGAAGCAGTTCACGGCCGCCGCGTCGGGACGTTCCGCAATGCCTCCGAGGAATCCGCGGATTGATTCGTATGGCGAGTTCAGATTCGGCGATTGCGTCATCGGTCGCCAGATGTAGCGGTCGGTCCATGCGTTGCGTTCGTCCTTGCCGGATTCAAGAAACCATGGATTGTCGACCGCGGAATGCCCGGGTACGAGGTCGAGCAGTACGTGCATGCCTAGTTCGTGCGCGCGCTCGAAGAGCCGCTGCAGGTCCGCGTTGCTGCCGTAGCGTTCCGCGGCTGTGTAGTAGTCGCGCACGTCGTAGCCGGCATCGTAGAACGACGAGTCGAAGCATGGGTTGATCCAGATCGCATTGCACCCCAGATCGCGCACGTATTGCAGTTTGTCGATGATGCCTTGGAAGTCACCGATACCGTCGCCGTTCGAGTCGTTGAATGATTGCGGATAGATTTCATAAAAGATTGCGTTGTTGAGCCAGCTTGCCATAAATCCTCCTGTTTTCGCGTCTTTGCTGTTGGTCTACCGATGTATCGCAACGTTGGAAACGTCGGTCACTGCTTTTCCGTCATTATAGCCCGTGAAGACACTTTTTAGGGGTGTATGGAATGCCAATGTTTGCAATACGTCAATCGATTGACGCGACACGCCGACGGATGGCACTGTACACAAGGTTTCTCGAACCGGTTTGACAACTCTCGAACCGGTTTGATATCCTGTATACCAAGGACGGAGAGATTCCGACAACGCGAGTCGGGGATTCACCTTCCTTTATCACCTCATTGGGCAGGGCTGCTCGGTGAATAGTGGATAGAAAGGGATTGGAAAATGAGCAAGTTCTCTTCTTGGAAGAAGGCTGGCACCGCTATTGTTGCAACGCTGATGACCGTTGGTATGCTGGGAGCATGCGGATCGTCATCCAGCTCCAGCGGCACCAAGATCACCATCTTCAACTCCAAGGTTGAAATCGAAAGCCAAATGGAAGACATGGCTGCGAAGTACTCCAAGGAAAAGGGCGTAGACGTTGAGGTCTACTACTCCAACGACACCGTCGCAGCGCATCTCGCCACCAAGTACGCATCCAAGGATCCGTACACCATCTCCATGGTCGACGCCAAGGACATCTACTCCTTGGCTGAAGAGCACGCCGTCGATCTGTCCGACCAGGATTGGGTCAAAGACACCGACTACGCCATCAGCATTGACGGCAAGACCTACGGCTTCCCGGTTTCCGTCGAAGCCCGTGGCCTGATTTACAATGCTGACGCCATCAAGAAGGTCACCGGTAAGGAATTCAAGCCTGAGAACTACAAGACCCTTGACGAGTTCAAGGATCTCATCGACGAGCTCAAGGCCGGCGGCATGGAATCCCCGACCGGTGTCATGAAGGAAGACTGGTCCCTCGCCGCGCACTTCCTGCCAGAAGTCTACGAGGAGCAGGAAGATCCGGACGCCTTCTGCCATGAGCTCAAGGACGGCAAGGTTGACCTCAGCTCCAACGCCAAGTGGAACTCCCTGATGGACTTCTTCGACGTGATGAAAGACAACAACTACGCCAAGTCCTCCGCCATCTCCGCCGAGCGTGAGGTGACTGAGCAGAAGCTGGCCGAGGGTGAGATTGCTTTCATGTTCGGCGGCAACTGGGATTGGTCCGTGCTGAACCAGTACGATTACACCGAGAACATGGGTCTCATGCCGGTTCCGCAGAACACCGATGACGGCTCCAATGAGAAGCTCGTCGGCGGCGGCTCCAAGTACTTCTTCATCGACTCCTCCGACAACACCTCCGACGAGCAGCGTAAGGCCGCCAAGGACTTCCTGAACTGGCTTGCCGAAGACAAGGAAGGTCAGGAGTTCATCTCCAAGGATGCCGCTCTGATCTCCCCGTTCAAGAACAACAGTATCGAAGCGGCCGATCCGCTGGGTAAGTCCGTGAAGTCCTATGCCGACGCCGGCAAGCTGATCGACAACTACAACTACCTGCCTGACGACCACTTCTCTGTGCTCGGCGCCGCCTTCCAGAAGTGGCTCGCAGGTGAAGAGGACCGTGCAGGCCTCGCCCAGGACATCCAGGACTACTGGAAGACCGCTAAGTTCACCGGCGCAACCGCCTGAATTTCCAAATAATGCACCATGATGCAGGGTCCGCCGCTTCCTTCCTGCGGCGGACCTTACATCCCCGGCACGTATGGGATCCATCATGAAACAGAATAAGCTTTCCTATAAAATCGGCCAGTTTCTGATGTTCGGTGGCCCGGCGACGATTCTTTTCTTCGCCGTGGTGATCCTGCCGTTCTTCTATGGCCTCTATCTGACATTCACCAGCTGGGACGGCGTTTCGACAACGAAGCCGTTCGTCGGTCTCGAAAACTACAAGGCGGCTCTTGCCGACACCGCATATTGGCAGTCGCTTGGACGCACCTTCATCTACTCCGTCATCGCCGTCATCCTCACCAACATCGTCGCCTTTCTGCTGGCCTACCTCGTGACCAGCGGCATCAAGGGGCAGAACTTCTTCCGTGCGGGCTTCTTCATTCCGAACCTCATCGGCGGCATCGTTCTGGGCTACGTGTGGAAGTTCGTCTTCAACCGCGCCTTCGTGGCTATCGCCGAAGCAGCGACGCAAACAGACCACGCATCGCTGCTCTCCACGCCAAACGGCGCAATGTTCTGCTTGATCCTCGTTTCGGTCTGGCAGTACGCAGGCTACATGATGCTGATTTACGTGGCAGGCTTCATGAGCGTTGACCAGAGCCTGAAGGAAGCGGCCATGATCGATGGCTGCAACAAGGGCAAGGCCATGTGGCACGTGGTCATCCCGCTGATGCGCTCCTCCTTCGTTCAGTGCATCTTCCTGAGCACCACCCGTTGCTTCATGGTGTACGACCTGAACCTTTCGCTTACCAAGGGCGAACCGTTCAACCAGTCGGTGCTCGCAGCAATGCACGTCTACAACCAGGCATTCGTTTACAAGAACTATGGCACCGGTCAGGCGGAGGCGTTGGTCCTCTTCATCGTCTGCGCAGTGATCGGCATGCTGCAGGTGTACTTCGGCAAGAAGGGTGAGGTGGCAGCATAATGAAGGGTCAAACCAGCACTCGCACCAAGGTTCTGCATGCACTGATGATCGTCGTTCTGACGATTCTGCTGCTGCTGTTCATCGCACCGTTCATTCTGGTCGTGATCAACGTCTTCAAGACCAAGGCGGACATCAACACCGCTCCGCTGGCACTGATCGGCAAGCACGGGTTCACCCTGGAGAACTTCCCCAGGGCAATGGACAAGATGAACTTCGTCACCGTGTTCGGCAACTCCGCGGTCATCACCATCAGCGCAACCATACTGACCATCCTGTTCTCCGCGATGTGCGCATACGTGATCGTGCGCAACCCCTCGTGGAAGTTCGGCGGCATGGTGTTCGCACTTATGGTGGCCTCCATGGTCATTCCGTTCCAGGTGCTCATGGTCCCGCTCGTGTCCGTCTACGGCGGCCTGC
>ERZ860322.205-NODE-205-length-47132-cov-9.239438_pt1 | contig 47132 bp, 43 predicted proteins | sample MGYA00509979_ERZ860322 | MGnify/ENA primary metagenome ERZ860322 (study PRJEB30046, sample SAMN00715217) | human gut metagenome | study: EMG produced TPA metagenomics assembly of the A metagenome-wide association study of gut microbiota in type 2...
TTGACAATTCTAAGTGCGGCATGATTGATCTGCTGAACCTCAAGCTTTTCGTTGAGAACGATAAGTCCGTTCGGCGTGTTGCGCACGATTGTGTCGGAGAAGCTCTCCGCCTTGTCCTTGAGGAACGGCAAGCACATGGAGATCTCCGCCTTGCCCTGATAGATGGCGATGGCCTTTTCCCGGCAGGTGTTATAGCCGCAGGAGCCGCAGTTCAATTCATCGGAAGATTGCTTCTTTCCCATTTGAAGCAAAATCTCTTTGATTTCACTTTCGGAAGGCATCGGAGCACGCTGCTCAATTGCAGACATCTCTTTTTGCAGCGCGATTGAATTAGGCTGCATAACAGGGAAGTCTTTGCTGCCGGCAAAATGCGTGACCGTGACATAATCTTTTGCGGGGTAGCTGTGAAACTTCTCCATAACCGGGCCGCCGATGCAGCTGCCGACACAGGCAGACATCTCAATGAAACACTTGTGAATGCGCCCGCTTTCAATATCGCGCAGCACGGCAATGCAGTTGTCAACACCGTCTATTGCCATGTATGTGTAATCACTGTTGCTGCAATCCATCGTCTTAAGGATACCGCCGGTGGTGGGGAACAGGCGCGCACGGCTGTCCTCCTTCGGAACAATCTTTTTCTCGGGTTCAATACCCTTTTCTTTGAACCACGCGCTGAGTTCATCGAACGTCAGGACGGCATCGACAATACCGTCATAATGCTCTGCTTCATCTTTTTTTGCAACGCAGGGCCCGATAAACACCGTTTTAGCCTCGGGGTGACGCCGCTTAATGTCACGGCAATGTGCCTGCATTGGGGAAAGAACGGGTGCAAGACAGGACAGCTCGCGAGGGTAGTGTTTCTGAATCAAAAGATTCACGGAGTGGCAGCATGACGAAATGACAACATCCGGTGCATCCTCACGCAGCATGCGTTCATATTCTGTTTTTACAACGGTTGCGCCGATTGCGGTTTCTTCAGCGTCAAAAAACCCGAGTTTCTTCAGTGCATCACGCATGGCTTCAATGCCCACGCCATCGTAGTTGGCAACAAACGAAGGTGCGATGCTTGCAATAACAGGCGCAGGCGACTGAATAAGGACTTTTGCCTTTTCTGTTTCGTCAACGATTTGTTTAGCATTTTGAGGGCACACAACGAAGCAATGCCCGCAAAGAATGCATTCATTGTCGATTATGTAAGCCTGGTTGCCTGAAAACCTGATAGCTTTAACAGGACAATGGCGAATGCACTTGTAGCAATTTTTGCAGTTGGATTTTTTTAAAGCGATGCAATTCACTGCATGAAGCTCCTTTCATTTTTTGGAATAAGTCGAGCAATTCGCTTTTCAAAAGCATTCCCTTATCTATCGCGGGTTTGTCCGGATAAACAAAGCAATAACCGCTCGGTTTATTTAAGCTTTGCGAGAACGTTCTGCTCAAAAAACGAATTGACCGTTGCGGGTGAAACAGAATGGAATTCGTCGTCAACGGTAACGCAAACACCCTGCTGGCATTTGCCCATGCAGAACGTGCCGGCAAGCTCCACTTCATCGGAGAGATGGTTGCTCTTGATAAGATACTGGAGCTGTTCAACGACCTGGCGCGAACCCTTGATGTGACATGATGAGCCGATACAAACAGTGATTTTCATAGTTGTTCCTCCTGAAACATTAAGTTTAATATTGATAATTTCAAAGTAATCAATGATTAAGCGGGAAAGCATTCGGTTTTATCCCGAAACCAATCAGAGGTTACTTCATTATTGAAAGCAGCAGTTTCTTTCCGGCTGCATTTTCACGGTTATAAAGCATGGATGCCGCAAACGGCAAAAGTGTCGTAATTGCATCGGAAGAGCAGGATCCGTTACGCTTTAGATAGAGCTCGAAATATTCGCGTGCCGTTTGTTCTCCGCATGTGAGCCAAAGCATAAGGCAGCATATTGCAGCATCGGATTCCGGAGTTCCCGGGTAAGCGTACGCCCAGTCGATAACATAAAGCTCGCCGCCTGAAGATAAAATGACATTTTCGGGCGCAAGGCTGCCGTGACAAAGCTTATCCCCGGCAAAAGCCGCATGTTTACCGCTGTTAAAAGCAATTTGAACGATATCCGCTGCGGTCGGTTCATCGTGTGCCGTACATGCAGTACCTGTGCTGCGAAAATTCGGCACTGTGCGCGGATTGCGGATGCATTCGGGGCAGCGTGTACCGTTTATCGAAAGCTGAGCATCAATAAGCAGGTTCAGCCGCTGCGCGCGGAAGTCAGCATCATCCCTGTCGCTGCACAAAATCGGACTTCCGACGATATAGTCATAGGTAATGAGGCGTTTGTTGCCGTGCAAATTAACTTCACGCAGCTTGGGAACATTCAGCCCGGCTTCGGCGGCGGCGACCATGTTTGTTGCTTCGGAGAGCACAAAAGAAGCGGGAAAGTCATCTTCCAACACTTTTATGCAGAGTTCTCCGTCTCGAAAAACGGTTCTGTTGTTGCGGACGGAAATTATTCTGTCAAATTGCATATGTGCACTCCTTTTATAACCGATCACAGCGATTGAGCTTTAAGCACAGCAAGTGATTGAGCAATATTCTCGTAGCGAATGATCGTATCGTTCGGCGGGATCAGCTTGCAGGGCGCAAGGCAGAGCATCATCTTTATTCCGGCATTGTATAATTCGTTGCAAGCCTGCTGTGCTGCTTCGGCCGGAACTGCAATAATGCCGATCCTTGCATTGTGTTCGCTGCAGAAAGAATCAAGCTCTGAAACAGGATAAATATATTTACCTTTTGGTGAAGCAACAGGTTCGGCAACAGCAATGTCGAAAGCGGCAAGAATATTTAAACCGTAATCCGCAAATCCGGCATAGTCAAGCAATGCCCTTCCGAGTTTCCCGGCACCGATAATAACTGTTCCGCCGTCCTTTTCGCTTAGGCAGGAAGCAAGGCTTGCCGTCAATTCGCCGACTTTGTATCCGGTTTTCGGCTTTCCGGAACCGCAGAGTGCGCGCAAATCTTTCCGCACCTGAACTTCGCCCAATTCAAGTTCTTTTGCAATCGTTGTTGCGGATATATTCGCCGTGCTGTCTTCAATTCCGCGCAGAAACTTAAGGTAAGCGGGTGCGCGTCCGAGCGTTGCACGGGATATCTTGGGGTTGATCATTTCGGTTCCTCCTTTGGCATTGATTCGTCCGCATTTCGGCAGGCAAGGCTTTGTCGATTTTTCGACTGACTGCACTTTTCATGTTGATATTCTAAAGCAATGAGCGGATAATTGGAATTGCCGTTTTCGCATAACGGTATTGAATTTATCGATATACATGAGTTTATTTAATTAAATGAAGGAAAAAATACGATACTTACCGGATTGTGAAATGAAGAAACGCACTCAAAAGAGTACGCCGAAAACTGTATATATCGATCTTATCTGTGCGCATCGAGGACTTTGCGTTTGGATGCGCAAAGCTCTGCAATGAATAGCCTGTCTAAAGAAGACAACGAATAATCTTTGCGGTGAACCAGAAGGTCCTTGTAGATTTTCAGTTCCTCGTTGCAGGGAATTTCGACAAGATCAAACCTATCCAAGGTTTCTTGGGGAATCGGGGAGACCCACATAAAGCAATCGCTGTTTCTGCTCAACAGTTCGAATTGACTGCCGCGCTCGTAAACAAAAATACGTCGATTTGAGTTGTCGGGCAGCTCCTCTTTTTTTGACGCAGCAAACGGCATTGAGGGCACATAAGGGTCGGCATGAGCAATTTCGATATAGTCTTTAAGCATATTGAACTTAACACTGCCGGCGCGTGCAAGGCTGCTGTTTCGACCTGCAACCAAAACATAGCGGAATTCGGCTACGAGTTCATAGGCGAGATTCTTTTCTTCAAGCATGTCCTTATAGTACTTGTCATATTCCGCAGCATAGCGTACAATACCGAGGCGATAATCCTCCTGCAAGACATTTTTCACAGTGTTTGCCGAGTTGGTTTCATAGTAAAACGCATCGATGGCATCCGAGGGCTTAAACAGCAGTGAGAATGCCGTGAATGCATCGGAAATATAGCTTGCACGGGGGCATGAAAGCGAAAAACGCTGACGTCGAGTGCCGGAACGGCGGAAGGCGGCTTCAACTTCATCAACCTGTTTAAGAATAGCTTTTGCATATCGAATAAAAACTTCACCGTCGGGCGTCAAAAACATACCCTTTGCACTGCGGTCAAATATTTTAATGCCGAGATTCTGCTCAAGCTCCTTTATTGCGCGGCTGAGCGTAGGCTGCCCGACAAAAAGCGTTTCCGATGCTCTGTTGATTGATTTTGCTTCCGCAATCTCAACAGCATATTTCATGTGCAGCAGGTTCATGAGAAGCCCTCCGGTTTCTGTTCGTGACTGAGGCAAAGGATGATGCAGAAGCAGAACATAAATGCGCTGCGCTGCGCTTTCCGAGCTGTTGCCTGAATACAGTATAACCCAAAATCGACAAAAAAGCAACAACAGCTCAATTCGCACGGTGCTTGACAGAAGAAATAAATAATGATATATTATGAATGTGAATTTGAATAAGGTAAAAAAGAGGGCGTCACTGAACGGTGACGGCCGCATATCGACGGAAAACAGCGAACCTTTCTTCAAGGGTTCGCTTGTTGAAATATGCATCCTTTCGTACGCGCCGTATTCCTTTTCGAAAAAACATGCATTGAAACATGAACTGATGCCTTTTTTTTCGGAGCATCGACTCGAAAAGATCGGCCGTTTGATGCTGAATCCGCAGGATTCTTCCCTGTCTGAAAAACACATTTCCGCTTTGGAGCAATCTGCTGCGGCTGAGCTTGCAATCTGTGCAGCAATGAAAAACAGCGGGCGACCGTTTGCTCCGTCTGATTATGCATATAAAGAGAGCGGCCAACCTACAATCCAAAATGGTCATATTTCGATTTCACACACAGAGGGATATGCTGCCTGTGCAATTGCCCGAGAGCCGGTCGGGATTGATGTTGAACGCGGACACACATTCAGCAAGGCTGCGGCAAAGCGCATCTTGTCTCCTCAGGAGGAGCTGATGAGCGATTCAACAAACGCGGACGAGTTGCTTTCCCGTATATGGACGGTTAAAGAAAGCTTCCTCAAAATGACGGGGGAGGGGATACCGGGCGGAATGCGCACATTGGAATTGATTGCCGCAGGCGACGGTTCTTCCGGGAAATGGATGATTAAGCGCGGTACGGAGCCTGAGGCAGGCTGTGCCACACTTTTGAGTATTTCAGGCAGCGGGAATTCAGCGGATTTCAATGATGCGTATTTATCCGTTTGCACAAAGAAAAAAGCAATGATGCACATAAATCGTTTCGAATCAGTCGAAAGCATTCTTGAATTTCTGAATGAGCCCTGATTCTGTTTTGAATTCGTGCAAAAAAAGTTTTAATTATATTTATTGCTCAAGGTTGCCGAGGAATAGCTTTTGAGTTATAATATCACTCGGAATATCAATAAACTCTATGGAGGCATAAAATGATCCAGTTTGATTTGATTCGGGCACATGATCCCGAGCTTTGCGGCTACATGGAAGAGGAGCTTGCACGTCAGCGCAGCCACCTCGAGCTCATCGCATCCGAAAACTTCGTCAGCGAAACCGTTATGGCGGCAATGGGCAGCGTGCTGACCAACAAATATGCCGAGGGTTATCCCGGCAAGCGTTATTACGGCGGCTGCGAATTCGTTGACATCGTTGAAAATCTTGCTATCGAGCGCGCAAAAAAGCTCTTCGGCGCGGACTGCGCCAACGTTCAGCCGCACTCGGGCGCGCAGGCTAACATGGCCGCTTATTCCGCGCTCATAAATCCCGGCGACACTGTCATGGGCATGAGCCTCGCCCACGGTGGACATCTGACCCACGGCTCGCCCGTCAACGCGAGCGGCAAGCTCTACAAGTTCGTGCCCTACGGCGTAAACGACGACGGCTACATCGACTATGACGAGCTCGAAAAGACCGCCAAGGAGGTCTGCCCGAAGCTTATCGTCGCGGGCGCATCCGCTTATCCGCGTGTTATCGACTTCGAGCGCATCGGCGCTATAGCGAAATCGGTCGGCGCATATTTCATGGTAGACATGGCTCACATCGCGGGACTCGTCGCGGCGGGACTTCATCCCTCGCCCGTGCCCTATGCCGACGTTGTCACAACAACCACGCACAAGACCCTCAGAGGTCCCCGCGGCGGACTCATCCTCTCCAAGGCTGAGCTCGGCGCAGCTATAAACAAGGCTATTTTCCCCGGCAACCAGGGCGGTCCGCTCATGCACGTTATCGCGGGTAAGGCCGTCTGCTTCGGCGAAGCTCTCAAGCCCGAGTTCAAGGACTATCAGCAGAGACTTCTCAACAACTCCAAGGCTCTTGCAGAGTCTCTTGCAAAGCGCGGAGTCAACCTCGTCTCCGGCGGCACCGACAACCACCTCATGCTCCTCGACCTGCGCTCGCTCGGCGTAACGGGCAAGGATCTCGAGAAGAGACTTGACGAAGTCAACATCACGGCGAACAAGAACGCCATACCCAACGATCCTGAGACCCCGTTTGTCACAAGCGGTCTGCGCCTCGGAACGGCGGCCGCCACGACAAGAGGTCTTGACGAGAGCGACATGGACAAAATCGCAGAGTTCATCTACCTCGCGGCAACGGACTTCGAAAACAGCGCGGACGCCATCCGCGCGGGAGTCGCCGCAATTTGCGCAGCGCATCCGCTCTACGAATAAAAAAAAACGAATACACAAGAACGGCGCGACAGCAAAAGTCGCGTCGTTTTGCTTTTGTGTCAGCGGCTCTCCGATACGTTGTTCGTTCCTTTTCAACCTCCGAAAAATATGATAATATAAAAACATAAATCAGTGCGTTACCTAAAGCACCTTTTTGTTGTCTTTAAGAGTGAGCGGATGTCGTTGGAGAGGAGGTAATTATGGAGGACAAACTGCTTATTGACGGCTTGTTCGCCCGCGACGAGAGGAGCGTGGCGCGGCTCGAGGAAAAATATTCGGGCTACTGTTATACCGTGGCCTATGCCGTTGTGCGCTGCCGCGAGGACGCGCAGGAGTGCGTCGGCGACGCCATGCTCGGCGCGTGGAATTCTATTCCGCCGAACAGGCCGAAGAATCTCGGAGCATATGTCGGCAGGATAGCGAGAAACTCGGCGCTGAATATGCTCAAAGCCCGCCGCTCCAAAAAGCGCGGCGAAAAGAATGTCGCCCTCGCTCTCGATGAGCTGTCGGAGTGTATACCGAGTGCCGAGAATACCGAGCAGCAGGCGGACACCGTTCTGCTGCGCGAGGCGGTGAACGGATTTTTAGACTCTCTCGAGCGGGAGAGGCGAATAGTTTTTATTCAGCGCTACTGGTATATGCTCGGCATATCGGAGATAGCCGCCGAGCGCGGAATGACCGAGGGCGCGGTAAAAATGTCGCTCAAGCGAACAAGGGACAGCTTAAAGATTTTTCTTGAAAAGGAGGGCTTTACGGTATGAAAAAAGAAGATTTATTGAAGGCCGTAGGCGGCGCTGACGACAGGTTTATAGCCGAGGCCGCGCCGAAAAAAATAAATTTTAAGAACAGAGCGCCGCGCTATCCCATGCGCTTGATGACGGCGGCAGCGTGCCTCTGCATAGTCGCGGCGGTGTTCTTCGGCTATTGGCTGATAAGCCCCGCCAGACTGCAAAAGATATCACTCGGCACAGTGGGCTTTTCCGGCGAGGGAGCCGGCGCTCACACGCCTGTTGTGCGCGACATAAGCGAATACACGACGGGAAACCCGTGGAGCGCGGAGATGAAGCTGAAGCGTCTGCCCGTCTACAAAAACACGCAGTCGCTAAGCTATGACGAGCTGCTCTCGACCGTGCGCAAAACTGCCGAAAAATCAGGCGCGCAGATAAAGTCGGTGACGCAGGAGAATCTCCCGGAATGCGAGTGGGTAGTCAGCGAAAATTCGCTCTACGCCGTCAGAGCCGAGACGGACATCGGGACGGTTTCCGCATATGTGACGGGCGATTTAAGTATAGTCTTTTACGAGCCCGTCGCCGGCGAGGGTACAGGGCGCGAGGCGGCCGAATATTTCCTCGGGAAGTACTCCGAGGTAACAGGTTTCAAAGATCCCGTGCTCTGCGTCATTCGGTACTTTGATGCGAACGGCGAAGAGCGCTCGGAGTACCGATGCTACGACAATGCGAGCGCCGCGCTCAAGCGGGTGGAGAACTATAATTTCGAGAGCGTGTATTTTGATATAAACGAAAACGACGAGCTTGAGTCAATAAGAATAAGCTCTGTTGACGGAGCAAAAAAGCTCGGGGACTATCCGGCGATATCGCTCGGGGAGGCGGAGAATTTGCTGCTCGACGGAAAATACATCTCCGGCTCGGCGGACGGGATAAAGGACGGCAGGGTGACGCGCGAGAAAATAAAAAAAACCGAGCTCGTCTATTCGACCGACGCTATGGACAGCTGCTTCGTGCCGTATTACAGATTCTATGTTGAACTGGATCACTCGCCCGTTCCCGGCCTTAAATGCTACGGTGAGTTCGATGTTCCCGCGATAAAAGGAGAGTATATCTCCGAATAAGCAAATATTTTCGGGGCCGTCCTCAGGGCGGCTCCGTTTTTTTATAATTTGTTTATTGGTTTGCGCGTCAAAAGGTGCTACAATTATACATTGATACAGCGAAGCGTTCGCGGAATAACTTCGCAAAAAATTCCCGAAAAAGCCGGAGACGGCGGGAGGAGTAGACGATGAAAAAAATAACAAACGGCAAAATCTTCGCCCTGTGCCTCGGAGATTTTGCGAGAGGACTCATCAACGGTATAATCACGACGTACCTGCTGACGTTCTTCATCCCCACGAACTCGAACACCACATTGCCGCAGTTCTTTGCGAAAGCCGCGCTGACCATGGCAATAATCCGCGGAATCGGCACCGTTATAGACGCCGTCACCGACCCGTGGGTCGCAAGCCTTTCGGACAACAGCAAGGCAAAGAGCGGCAGACGCATATCCTTTATGCGCTGGTCGGCCATACCCTACGGCCTGTTCTGCCTGCTTATCTTTTTCCCGCCCGTGTCGGGCTCGAGCATTATAAACGCCATATGGGTCGGCGTGATGCTCGCCCTCTATTACCTGTTCTCAACGCTCTATAATATCCCATACAGCGCACTGCAGGCCGAGGTCGTCGCGGAGCCGCGCAAGAGAGTTTTCCTCTATTCGATAGTGAGCCTGCTCTATGTCGTATCGTCGGCGATGGTGTTCTGCACCTCGATGATAAAGAGCTTGCTCATGGGAAACGGCGTCCCCGAGATATGGGCGCTTCGCATACCGTTCATCGTGTTCTGCGTGCTCGGCGGAATAGCGGCGCTCATCCCGTCGTTCGTCATAAAGGAGAAGGACTATGTCGAGCCCAAGGAGTATCACCAGTCCATCTGGGGCGCTTTAAAGGCTACGGTCTCCTATCCGAACTTCGCCATAATCACCGTGGGATATCTCATTATGTGGATAGCGTTTACCTTCTTCAACACCGCCGAGGTCTATTACATAACCAATCTGCTGAGTCTCGGCGACGAATGGGTGACCTACGTCTCAGTCATCTCGATAGGCGTCGGCATAATGACCTATCCGCTCGTCAATATCCTGGCGCGCAAGGTCGGCAAAAAGCCGCTGCTGCTCGGCGCGTGCATAACCTATGTTCTGCTCTACTGCGCCATTTTCAACTACAAGCTCGTTATCGGCGCGATAGGCGCGAAGCCGTTTGCGATACTCATCGGCCTCGTCATAGCCATGCCGATAGCAATAACCAATATTATCCCCGCGTCTATTTTCGCGGATCTCGCGCAGTACGACTCGATAAAGACCGGTCAGAACAGAGCCGGTATGTTCTTCGCCGCGCGTAACTTTGCCAACAAGATGTGCCAGTCGATAGTCGTTATCGCGTGTTCGCTCCTGCTCGGCATGGGCGCGGACGGCACGGGCGCCGCAACGAGCAAGGGCGTTCGCAACACGGCGCTTGTGGCGATGATATTCGTCGCGGTGTCGGTCGTTGTCTATGTCTTCTATAACGACAAGGAGATAAGCGCCGCGATAAAGGCGCACAACGAGGCGCAGGAAAAAGAGAGCAAAAAAGCCTGATTTCGGCGCAAAGCAAGCAAACAAACATAAAATCAACCGCCCCCGAATCGGAGGCGGTTTTGTGTTTTATTTTATCTTTAATTCGGCAGCTGCTCGAGCGAGCGGAATTCATAGCCCTGATTTCGCGCCCAGTCGATTATATCGGCGAGGGCGGCTGCATTGTCGGGCGAGACGGAGTGGAGCAGTATGACTGCGCCCGGATGCAGGCGCGAGGTCACCGTGTCGAAAGCGTACTGCTTGCCCTTTGTGTCGTTGACATCCCAATCGGCGTAGGCCACCGACCAGAACACCGATTTATATCCGAGCGAGGAGACGAGGTCGAGCGACGACGCGGAATAAGAGCCCATAGGGAAACGGAAATACGGCGAGGAATAGCCGAATTTTTCGCGCAGGTAGTTGTCGCAGTTCTCTATCTCCGCCGCCATCTTCTCGCGGCTTATCTTAGAAAAATCCGGGTGGGTAGTCGAGTGGTTGCCAACTATGTGCCCCTCCTTTATCATCCTTGCGGTGAGTCCGGGCTCGGCCTTGATATTCGAGAGCGTGCAGAAAAACGCGGCGGGCACTTTCTTCTGCTTCAGGGTGTCGAGCACGCTCGAGGTGTACCCGTTCTCCCAGCCGCAGTCGAAGGTGAGATAGAGCACCTTTTCTTTAGTCTTTGTGTCTATCGAGACGGCATTAAAGCCGTTAGAGTCAAAATATTTCTGGGCGTTCGTCGAGTTCTGATGCGGCACGCCGTTTTTCGATACGCCGAAGCTGTATCCCACGGTAGCGGTCGAAAGCCCGCGCGTGTTCTGCGGGTCGGATACGGTGAACTTCGCTTTCGGCAGAGGGGAAAGCCCCGTATAAGTGCCGGTGTTCGGGTCAAGCTTGCCCTTCTCCGTCCTGCGCTGCGGCGCTGTCACGCGCTCTGTAACGGCGGCGGTAGTTTTTGGCGCCTCGGTCGTCTGTACAGGCTCGGTCGTCGTCTCGCCGCGAGTCTCCCCTGTCACGGGTGCATTGCCCTGGGTGGTGTCGTCATCGACTATCTTCGTTTTGCACGCGCACAGCGAGAGCAAAAGCGTCAGCGCGAGCGCAAGGCTTAAAAATCTTCGTCTCTTCATTTAACACAGTCCTTTCACAGATATTCGTGATTATTGTGTGCCGAAAAAGGCGATTTTAAAAGGCTGATGATATCAGACTCCAAAAAACATTTTATGTTTGCGCTATACCAATTTACATTATATCACAATAACCAATAAAATCAATCGGGAATCCCCAAAATTCGCTTTCTTTAGGGGGAGCGGTGCATTGACACCGGGCGGGCGATAATATATAATTAAGTGTATTTGATTTTTCGGAGGTGCGTTTAAGTATGGTCAGAGCAATTGTGGGTGCCAACTGGGGCGACGAGGGTAAAGGTAAAATTACCGATATGTTCGCGGCTCAGGCGGATATGGTCGTGCGTTTCCAGGGCGGCGCCAATGCGGGACATACGATAATCAACGACTACGGCAAGTTCGCGCTCCATCTTCTGCCGTCAGGCGTGTGCCAGCCCGGCACGGTCAACATCATCGGCAACGGCGTGGCTCTCGATATCGAGAAGCTCGTCAAGGAGATAGAGCACGTCACTTCGGCAGGCGTGCCGCAGCCCAATATCCTCGTTTCCGAGCGTGCGCAGATCATGATGCCTTATCATGTTATGCTCGACACCTATGAGGAGGAACGCCTCAAGGATAAAAAATTCGGCTCGACAAAGAGCGGCATAGCTCCGTTTTATTCGGACAAGTATGCGAAGATTGGCTTCCAGGTCTGCGAGCTGTTTGACGACGAGTATCTCAAAGAAAAGCTCGAGAGAGTCTGCGAAGTAAAGAATCTTCTGCTCGAGCACGTCTATCACAAGCCTGCGCTTGACGTTGACGAGCTGTTCGAGCATATGTTAAAGCTCCGCGAGCTTGTCAGACCCTATGTCGCGGACACCGGCAAAATTATCCGTCAGGCCGTCAGGGACGGCAAGAACGTCCTGCTCGAGGGTCAGTTAGGCTCTCTGAAGGATCCCGATTTCGGCATCTATCCCATGGTCACATCGTCGTCTACCCTCGCGGGCTTCGGCGCTGTCGGCGCAGGCATCGCGCCCTATGAGATAAAAGAGATAATGACCGTCACCAAGGCGTATTCGAGCGCCGTGGGAGCTGGAGAGTTCGTCAGCGAGATTTTCGGCGAAGAGGCGGACAAGATGAGAAACCACGGCGGCGACGCCGGAGAATACGGAGCGACGACCGGCAGACCGCGCCGCATGGGCTGGTTTGACTGCGTCGCTACCCGCTACGGCTGCGAGGCTCAGGGCGCAACCGCAGTAGCGCTTACCGCTCTCGACTGCCTGTCCTATCTCGACGAGATAAAGCTCTGCGTCGGCTATGAGATAGACGGCGAGGTTACAAAGGATTTCCCCGTCACCCCGCTGCTTAAAAAGGCAAAGCCCGTCTATGCCACACTGCCCGGATTCAAGTGCGATATCCGCGGCATAAGAGATTTTGACAAGCTTCCCAAGGAGGCCCGCGACTATGTTCTCTTCATCGAGAAGGAGATAGGCGTGCCGATTAAGCTCGTCTCCAACGGACCGAGAAGAGAAGAAATAATAGTCAGATAAAAAGGGTGATATAATGCAGGACGACCATGAAAAAGTGCTTGTGCTCGATTTCGGCGGTCAGTACAATCAGCTCATCGCGCGCCGCGTGCGTGAGCACAATGTCTATGCCGAGATAAAACCGTACAGCCGCATAACCGTCGAGGAGATAAAGTCGGCGGGCTATGTCGGAATAATATTTACAGGCGGACCGAACAGCGTCTACGACTCCGCTTCGCCCCACTTTTCGCCCGAGATACTCGACGCGGGTATCCCCGTGCTCGGCATCTGCTACGGCGCTCAGCTCATAGCATATATGGCGGGCGGCACGGTTAAGACGAGCGGCTCGAAGAGCGAATACGGCAAGATAGCCATGACCCGCAGCAAGGACAGCCGTCTGCTCGGGAACATTCCCGAGGATACGAGTGTCTGCTGGATGAGCCATACCGACTATATAAGCGCTCTGCCCGAGGGCTATAGGGTGACAGCCGTCACGCGCGACTGCCCGTGCGCCGCGATGGAAAACGACGAAAAGAAAATCTACGCCGTTCAGTTCCATCCCGAGGTCATGCACACGCAGTACGGCGAGGAGATATTCAAAACTTTTCTCTTTGATATCTGCTCCTGCAAGGGCGATTGGGTCATGTCGAGCTTCGTCGACGAGCAGGTAAAGAGCCTGCGCGAGAAGATAGGCGACAAGACGGTGCTCTGCGCCATGTCCGGCGGAGTGGACAGCTCCGTTGCGGCAGTGCTGCTGCACAGGGCGGTCGGCAAGCAGCTGACCTGCGTCTTCGTCGACCACGGTCTGCTCAGAAAGAACGAGGGCGACGAGGTTGAGCATATATTCCGCGAGCGCTTTGACATGAAGCTCGTCAGAGTCAATGCCCAGGAGCGTTTCCTCACCAAGCTCGCAGGCGTGACCGAGCCGGAGAAGAAGAGAAAAATTATCGGCGAGGAGTTTATCCGCGTTTTCGAGGACGAGAGCAAGAAGCTCGGCAGGATGAATTTCTTCGTTCAGGGCACAATATATCCCGATGTTATCGAGAGCGGCGTGGGCGACGCGGCGGTCATCAAGAGCCACCACAATGTCGGCGGACTGCCCGACCACATCGATTTTGACGAGCTCATAGAGCCCCTGCGCGACCTGTTCAAGGACGAGGTGCGCAAGGTAGGACTCGAGCTCGGAATACCCGAGGACCTTGTATGGCGTCAGCCGTTCCCCGGCCCCGGACTTGCCGTGCGTATCCTCGGCGACATAACGGAGGAGAAGTTAAGCATCCTCAAGGATGCGGACGCCATCTTCCGCGAGGAGATCAAGCTCGCCGGCATCGACTGCGACATCAACCAGTATTTCGCGGTGCTCACCAACGTCCACAGCGTCGGCGTCATGGGCGACGCGAGAACTTACGACAGCCTCATCGCGCTTCGCGCGGTGACTACCGACGACTTTATGACGGCGGACTGGGCGCGAATCCCGTTCGAGGTGCTTGCAAAGGTCTCGAACCGAATCACCAACGAGGTCAAGGGAGTCAACCGCGTAGTCTACGATATTACAACAAAGCCCCCGGCAACGGTGGAATGGGAATAAAATTCACAAGGAGAACAAACTATGAGCAGTAATGTGCGTCCCGAGTCCATGGAAAGAATAACCACATCCGAGCTTGCAAATAAATTTATCGAAGAGCAGGTCGCAGCCGTGCGCGAGCAGGTAGGCGACAAAAAAGTTCTTTTAGCGCTGTCCGGTGGCGTCGACTCGTCCGTAGTCGCGGCGCTGCTTATCCGCGCGATAGGCAAGCAGTTGGTCTGCGTCCACGTCAACCACGGACTTATGCGCAAGGGAGAGAGCGAGCAGGTCATCGAGGTTTTCAGAAACCAGATGGACGCGAACCTTGTCTATATAGACGCTGCCGACCGTTTTCTTGATCTCCTTGCCGGAGTCAGCGACCCCGAGCAGAAGAGAAAGATAATCGGCGGCGAATTCATAAAAGTATTTGACGAGGAGGCCTCGAAGCTTGAGGGCATCGAGTTCCTCGCGCAGGGAACGATATATCCCGACATCCTCGAATCCCACGGCGTAAAGGCTCATCACAACGTCGGCGGTCTGCCGGAGGACATGAAGATGGAGCTCGTCGAGCCCGTAAAGCTGCTCTACAAGGACGAAGTCCGCGTTGTCGGCGAGGCGCTCGGCCTGCCGCACAGCATGGTCTACCGTCAGCCGTTCCCGGGACCCGGACTCGGAGTGCGCTGCCTCGGCGCGATAACGAGAGACCGTCTGAATGCCCTGAGAGAGGCGGACGCCATACTCAGAGAGGAGTTCGACAAGAACGGGCTCGCAGGCAAGGTCTGGCAGTATTTTATCGCCGTGCCCGACTTCAAGAGCGTCGGCGTGCGCGACGGCAAGCGCTATGAGGGCTGGCCGGCAATCATCCGCGCGGTAAACACCACCGACGCCATGACCGCCACAATAGAGGAGATACCCTATCCCCTCCTGCACCATATCACCGACCGCATCACCCACGAGGTCGAAGGCATCAACCGTGTCGTAATGGACCTCACCCCCAAGCCGATCGGAACGATTGAGTGGGAATAGTAGTCAAAACGCCGTAAACCCGTATAGATACTGGGTTTTAAAAAGGCGAACTGTCCTCGTGACAACATTTTGACAACATCTGAAAATTATTCATAAATAAAGAGCTAACAGATTTCTGTGTCTGTTAGCTCTTTTTGTTTGCTTTATCAAAATGAGATGTAAAGCTTATTCCTGCTCCTGAACCGCAGAAATCATAAATATATGCGGTATAACCCAATTCGGCAAATCTCTTTGCGTACTTTTGGATTGAAAGCATATTCATACCAAATTCATGGCTGACGATTACTGTTTAATTTTCAGCAATACAGCTTTGAGGGATATATATTTCACCTTTGATTACAAGATTATTTCTTTTTACGGCAAACCTCTTTGTTTTCATTTTCTATTTCTCTTTTTTATCAGTTGTGCAAAATCAAAGTATTTTAAATCGGTTTCTTCACCGTCTGTAAATGTCAAAAATTTAACAAACAACATTCTCTTGATTTTGCCGTTCTTCGGTAAATAATTACAAAGCATATCCGTCATATAGTCAATATACCCACTCGGCAGGCAAACTCTGTCGTGCGCCGAATATATTCCGTTGATTTTAAATTCGTTCAGCTTTTCGAGGTTTTCACAAAACTCCGCAAGAGGTACAACCCTGTGCATGCCGTACAAAAGCCTTCGCGTTACCGTATCGCCCGAAAAAAGCAGACTGTGTTTTTCGTCATAGAGTAAAATGCTGCCGTCCGTATGACCCGGAATATGAATTACACTCAAAGTTCTGTCACCGAGATCAATTTTTTCTTTGTCTTTCAAAAAATGAAGTGCAGGACATGGCTTTAATGCTTTTTGAAAGATTGCACCGTGTCGCAAAAGCTTTTCATCTTCTTTATGAAGCCATAAGTCCGAAACTTTTTCAGCGTTGAAGATATGGTCAACATGAGCATGACTCAATACTATTTCAGTCCTTTTTCCCGCAAGATGCTCGGCATAAAGGACAAGTTCAGGTTCCTCCAGTGCCAAATCAAACAAAACAGCTTTTTCCGAACCTATAATAAGGTAAGAATTACGGCAAGCCTTTCCGGGTTTGCTGCCGTATCCGTCAAGAGTGGTGGAAAGCTGAAAAGTGTTTTCGGCGATTTGAGTATGAAACACCTTGCCGTATTGTTTATTTCTGCTCATGTTGCACATTTAAAAAATCTTCCCTGTAATTCACACCGAAAAACTCTGCGAGTTCTTGCATCTGCTCGTCTTTTATGGTATTAACTCTCGGCAGATGAGCTGTCAGCATATAAATCTGTGCCGCTTTTTCAACCGTTTCAATAAGCCCGAAAGTTTCGTCAAGTGTTTTACCTGCGCCATAAATTCCGTGCATACCCCAGACAACAAGACGGAATTCTTCCATCTTTTTCGCCGTGGCTCTGCCGATTTCGTTTGTTCCGCAAAGCATCCACGGCAGTACGCCCACGCCGTCAGGGAAAACGACGATACATTCGGTACACATTTCCCAAAGCGCGTGAGTAAACTTCTTTTCGTCAAGCTCGTGAACATAGTTCATGGCAAGCGTATTTGTCGGGTGAGAATGCATAATAACTCTGTTACCTTTATCAATTTTTAGCCTTGCAATATGGCTCATAAGATGTGCCGGAAGTTCACTTGTAAATTTGCCGCCGTCTTTGTATCCCCAAAGAAGCTCGGCTGTTGTGCCGTCGGTCGCGATTCTGATTATACCGAGATTGTTTTCCGGATCGCATTCGACATTTTTAAAGTATTTTCCCGTACCGGTTACAATGAAAATCTTCCCGATAAGCGGTGCGGCATCAAAATCAAGCGGAATTGTTCGTATTATCTTTTCGGTGTCAAGATATTCTTTGACCTCGCTTTCGTCAAGCATATAGCTGATGTTTCCGCCGTTTCTTTCATCCCAACCGAGGCGGTACATATTGGCTGTGGTCTTTTTCATTTCCTCAACAAATGGTGCGGTTAATATATCTTTCATCTTTTTAAAAGCTCCTCTTTTTCGTAGTCTTCAACAATATTGTACCATTCGCCGTCAAGCGGTTTGCCGCATTGACGGCAATACTCGTTCCATACTTCACCGAAAGGTAGAGTTTTTACTTCCTCACTCACTACCATAAGTTTTGTGAAATTGCCCTTGTTCTGCATTTCTTTTAATGTTGGTAGTTCGAGCAGAGCACCCAGAAGTGCTTTCTGAACATTTCTGAATCCTACCGTCCAAGCGGATATGCGATTGATGCTTGCGTCAAAATAGTCAAGCGCAATTTTCACTCTGCCGTCGAGACCGCCGCAGCGGACAATCTCCTTTGCGATTTCTTTCGTTTCATCGTCAAGTAACACAACATGGTCACTGTCCCAACGAACAGGCCTGGTAATGTGAAGGGCTATTTCGGGAAAGAAAGTGAGCAAGGCAGGGATTTTGTCGCTGACAACCTCTGTCGGATGATAATGTCCGTTATCCATAAGCGGAATACATTTATCCTTATTCATTGCCGCATAAGATAGCGAAAACTCTGCAGACCCGACTGTATAGCTTTCAACACCGATGCCGAACACTTTGCTTTCAACGCACGGCTTTACTTTTTTAAAATCATAAGGCTCGGACAGAATATCGTCTATGGCTTCTTTGTATCTCATTCGGGGGCCAATTCTGTCGGCAGGAATATCCTTAAAGCCGTCGCCGGTCCAAATATTCATAATACATTGTTCGCCGAGCTCCTCGGCAAGATAGCTTGAAATTCTTATGCAGGCTTTTCCGTGCTCAATCCAAAACCTTCTTGTTTCTTCATTCGGTGAAGAAAGGGTCAGCGGATCGCATTTGGGGTGAGAGAAAAATGTCGGATTAAAGTCACAGCCCAAACCTCTTTTTTTGCAGAAATCTACCCACTTTTTAAAGTGTTTCGGCTCGATTTTATCTCGGTTAACCCACGGGTTCTCTTTGTCGAAAATCGCATAACTTGCGTGAAGATTAAGTTTAACCTTACCCGGCACAAGAGAAATCACCTTGTCGATATCTCTCATAAGTTCTTCGGGAGTTCTCGCTCTTCCGGGGTAATTGCCTGTTGTCTGAATACCGCCGGTCAGCGGCTTTTCGGGGTCTGTATCAAAACCTCGAACATCGTCTCCCTGCCAGCAGTGAAGCGAAACTGAAACGCTTTTCAGCTTCTCAATGGCTTTATCGGTATCTATGCCGTATTTTGCATAGGCTCCTTTGGCATTTTCATAAGGCATTATCATTTGCACTCCTTAATATCAAAAGATTGTTTTATCACTTGCCTTGCCTCGGTAAGGCTGATTTTTTTGTCATACATAATCTGTACGGCGATATTTCCGAGTGCCGTAGCCTCGGAAAGGCCGGTAAAGACCTTCTTGCCGGTGATTTCACTTGTCAGTCGGTTGAGGTATTTATCTTTGCTTCCGCCGCCGACGATAATGATGTTCTCGATTTGCTTTCGGCATATTTTTTCGATGTCTTTAATCGCTTTGTCATAAGATTTTGCAAGCGAAATATAGACAGATTTAAGCGCATTTGCAAGAGATAAATTTTCCTCACCTAACGCCGTCCGAATTGAGGCGAGCATACTTTCCGGGGCGACAAGAGAGGGTAGATTCGGCGAGAAAGCTTTTTTATAGTCGCTTTTCATCGCCATTATCATCATTTCATCATATGTATATTTTTTGCCGAGTTCCTTGCGAATGTTTTGAAACAGCCACATTCCCATAATATTTTCAAGAAAACGAAAGCGGTATTCGGCTCCGCCCTCATTTGTGAAGTTTGCTTTTTGTGCTTCACTTGTCAAAACCGGGAATGTGTTTTCCGTACCTACAAGTGACCAGGTGCCGGAAGAAATATACACGCTTTTTTCGTCAAGAGGGCAGGCGGCAACTGCAGAGGCGGTGTCATGGCTCGGTGCAAAAATTACCGTAGAATTAAAACCGAGTTCAGACTGAATATTCTTTGAAAATTCACCCAAAACCGTTCCGGGATTACACAGCGGCAAAAACAGGCTTTCATCAATATCAAGCATGGACAAAATTTTCTTATCCCAACCTTTACTTTCGGCATTTACAAGCCCGGTTGTTGTTGCGTTAGTGTATTCATTCGCAATTTTACCGGTAAGCTTAAAAGAAAGATAATCCGGCATCATCAGAAAGTGCCTTGCGTTTTCAAGCTTTCCGCTTTTCTTATCGCACCAAAGCTGATAAATCGTGTTGAAATCTTGAGTCTGAATGCCTGTTCGATTATACAGTCTTTTAGCTGAAATCGGGAAATCTTCGGACGAAGGTATGCCGTCTGTTCTTTTGTCACGATAAGACACACAAGGAAAAATCTCTTTTTTATTTTCATCTAAAAGTACATAGTCAACTCCCCAGGTGTCAATAGCTATCGTTTTTGGAATCTTGCCGATTTCACGGCATTTTTTAAGTCCGTTCTTGACTTCACTCAAAAATCTTTCGGTGTCCCAGACAAGTGTTCCGTTTTCATCCTTTATTCCGTTTTCAAAGCGGTAAATCTCTGTCAGCACGATTTTACCGTTTTCAACGCTTCCTAATATGTGTCTGCCCGATGATGCACCTATATCTATGGCTAAATAGCTGGTCATATTTTCACCTCTGTGCTCTTTATAAATTCTACGGCTCGATCAGTCCAGCCGTAAAGCGGAGTTTCACTACCAAGCCCGAAACCGTGCTCTCCCGTCTTCGCCTGCTCAATTACACACTTAACATGGCATGCGTCAAGAGCTGATTTCAAATCGTTACCGTCTTTTACCGAAACGGTGCTGTCATTTTCTGCCCTGACAATATATGTCGGGGGATAAGTGCCGCATGCAAGCCTGCTTGTGTCGTAACTTCGTATTTTTTCGAGGTCACAGTCTTTGCCGAACATACCTGCGCACATATACCTTTTTATCGGACCGTCCTTGACATTTTCCATTGTTATAAGCGGATATACAAGCAGTAATGCTTTCGGCAGCGGAAGATTATACTTCTTTGCACCGATAATATTCGTACCCCAAAGTGAAGCAATATGACCGCCTGCCGAAAAACCGCAGACACAGTATGTCTTGTAATCAAATTTATCGGTTTCAAAAATTAGCTTGCAGCTCTTAGCCAAATCATCGAGAGGAGCAGGCAGAAGACCTTTTTCAAAGCTGTCCGGAGTTGCCGTTTCATAATTGAGACAAAAACAGTCAATTCCCGATTCATTAAATTTTGCCGCAACGGGCAAGGACTCAACCATAGTACAGACTGCCCCGTAAGCACCGCCTGCAAGGAGAATTATACAGTAATCTTCCGTTTTCTTTTGAGCCGGCAAATAGGTTAATTTAACATTTCTTTTTTCGCTTTCATTTTTATAAAGCGGAAAGACCTGAAATTCACTTTTCAAGAGCCGTTCAAGCCCAAAAATCATATCATTCGTCGCCCAGGTCGGATTTTTTTCGTGGAGCTGTTCAAGTGTCATTTCCGCACTTTCACCCTCGAAAAAGTTTCCTCCTGAAATAAGGCAATCTTTTATATCGGTTAATTTTGAAATATTATATATTTCTTTGAGCGTAGTATTTTTTTTTATCATCATAATCAAAGTCCGATGTTCTTAGCTTGTTCGGCGGTGAGGGTGAATTCGGCAAAATTGAATTTATACTTTCCGTTATCGCCCTTAATGCTTATTATGTATGAGCTGCCGCTTTTAGTAACTGTTGAAATAGCGGGTACTTCCCATCCGACTTTTTCAACGTAGACGGGTTTTTTATTGCCAAGTGTTAGTGTTCCACCGGAAACAGAGTATGTATCGGCATTAAATGAAAGACTGATAGGTCCCAACGCCTTGGCTCCGTCTTTTTCCACAATATATTTTTTCTGTTCATCATTTGCCATAATAAGCAATGCTTTAAGTGCAGGATAATCTTTTGTGGAAAGATAGTAGTCCGAGCATACAAAATCATATGTGCCGTTTGTATGAATAGTCAAAACAGAGCGGTTTGTTCCTTTCAATACGGTTTCCTTTAAAACCGGAGCTTGTGTTGACGGTTCATCACTTGAAACCGATGAAGACGGTTCCTGATTTAACATTGTCGGTTCCATTGTCGGTTCCGTTGAATTTGAGACAGACAGGTTATATTCCTGCGATGAAGTGGTGGTAGTTGTTCCTGTTTCGGTTTGCGTTTCATTTTTTCCGCATCCTGCCAAAGAAATGCCGCAACCGAGAATTATTGCCAAAACAACTGCCGTAAGTTTCTTATTGTTTTTCATAAAAAAACCCCATTTCTAAATTATATTATTGTAAAATGTACTTTCCGCTTTCTTTTTCGTATGTTTTGCCGTTCCATTCAATTACTGCCGTGGTATTGCAGGGAACGGTTACTTCAAGCGTTTCCTCGGTTTTCTTAACTTTGATTTTTCCGTATTCCGAAATAAATTCTCTTTCCCAATTTCCGAAAACATCATCTTCAATCGGTGCAACTTTAAACTTTGAGAAGCCCGGTTCAATAGCCGAGATGCCGCAAATCTTTCTGAAAATGAAATCGTCTACTACACCGAAAGCGTAATGGTCATAGCTTGTCTTTTTTGGATTGTTTTCATCATCGAGTGCAAACCAATCCTCCCAAATTGCCGTTGCTCCGTGTTCAACCTCAAAAAGCCATGACGGTCTTTTTGTTTGAAGCAAAATGTTCTTTGCCAAATCCCATCTTCCGACTTTGCATAGCACATCAAGAAGATACGGCGTTGCAAGAAATCCCGTGCAAAGACAGCCGTTGTTCTTTTCAACAAGGCTGATAAGTTTATCCGCATATTCTTTTTCGTTTTCCTCTGAAACAAGGTCAAAAGCTATTGCAAGCACATATAAACCTTGTAGATAGTCCGGAAGAATATCTGATTTCATAAGTCCGTTTTGAATTGCGTATTTGAACTTTTCTGACATCATCTTATAATACTTTTCATCATCTGTTTTCAGGATTGACGATATTTCACTCATTTTGGCAAGGGTCATATACCCGAAAAACGGAGCGATATAACAGGCGGTTTCTTTGCAAATTTCAAATCCCTCCGCCTCTCTTCCCGGCACTAACCATTCACCGAAATGAAAGCCTGTGTTCCAAAGGTAACGTTCATAGTCGTAGGGAAGCGAACTTCCTCTTTTGTTTTCCGCAGTATGAATGATGTAATCGCACCAGATTTTTATCGACTGATAATTGACTGATAAAATCTCGGCATTGCCTGTCATTTTATATATATCATAGGGAACCCAAACTATTGCATCACTCCAACCGGCAACACCGGTTAATTCATCACCGAAAGGAGCCATTGTCTGCTTTGCAACAGCCTCGTAAACCTTGTTAAAGGGTGAAGTGATGGGAATTACTCCGTCCTCTTTTTGGTCAGCGGCAAGCCCTTTAATCCACGAAGAAAGAAACGCGGTCATATCTTCGTTTTGCATTGCGGTTTTTGCATAGACAAGAATATCTCCCGTCCAGCCAGCTTTTTCCCTTGACGGACAATCCGTAGGAACGGACATCATATTGTTTTTCTGTGAATAGCGAATGTTTTTATAAAGCCTGTTGAACCGCTCGTCATCACAAACAAAATTTCCTATGTTCTCTTTTTCGGTTGAAAGCAGAACGGCGGTAAAATCTTCTTTTACGGGATTTATCATTCCGCTGACCTTTAAGTACCTGAACCCGTGAAATGAAAATTCCGGCTCAAAAACGAAAGGCTCGCCCGAACAGACAACAATATCCGTTTGCTTTACAAGGTCGAATTGCGCGAAATAATTGCCGTCCTTATCCGTAATTTCGGTGTGCTCAAGCTTGATTTCGGTTCCTCTTGCCTCGTTTATTTTGATTTTACATCTTCCTGCAATAACCTGACCGAAATCAACTATTGTTTCACCTTTCGGTGAAATATACACTTCCTTTGCGTCAAATTTCTCAACTGCCTTTATTTGAGGAATAGGCTGTAAACGGAGATTTTTAAGTGAATAATCGGTAGCGATTGCTTTTTTTCTTTCGCTTTCGGGCAAAGTAAAATCGACTTTTTCACCCATAAACAAATCAGAAAAAACAATATTACTCTTGCGGCAAATTTCGTTTCCGTCCGAAAAAACAACTGCCGATTTTCCGCCTTTATACTCAATTTCAAGCTGATACAAAACAGATAAATTATCTATTTTTTCGTCGGTCGTAATTTCCGTTTGCGGACAGAAAAACCAACCGTCTCCTACGAGAAACTCAATCTTGTTTTTGCCGTTTGTCAGCATATCCGTAACATCATAAACCTGATAATTAAGGATTTTGTTGTATGGTGTATATTCCGGAGCAAGAACGGCGTCACCGACTTTTTTGCCACCGACATAAGCGTTGTATGCACCATATGCCGTCGCATAAAGTCTTGCTCTTATAACTTCGTCCGTAATATCAAAATCTTTTTCAAAATATACGGGCGGATTTTCAATTCCGTAAACAAATACCTTACTTTCGTTTCTGTCAAAAGGACTTTTTGAAAAACATCCTTTCCATTCATCGGCGTTTAAAAATGCTGTTTCAAACTTAGATTTCAGAGCGGAGCAATTTCCTTTGTTATCCCAAACAGTGATACAGACCGAATACTGCGTTTTGGATTTTAAAGTTCCGCCGTATTTGATGAAAGACTGTTTGTTTGAAAGCACCTTGCCGCTGTTCCACACTTCACTTTTTTCATCGCATACGTTTATTTGATAGGCAGTCTGAAAGACAGAATTTTCATCACTTTCAATCTGCCATGAAAACTCCGGAGCGGCGTCAACAAAAGGCTCTTTCATATGATTGATTCTAAAATTAATTATTCTCATGGTTACCCCTCATTTTAAAATATTAAACACAAGTTCTTCGACCTTTTGACTGACCTTTGAAGAAGAACCGCCGATGTTGCTTACATTCGTAGCAAACACACATTCCAGATTATCCTTAGGTGAAACAAAAAAATGTGTGCCAAATGCGCCACTCCAGCCATATGTACCTTCTGTTACAGGTAGATTGCCTTTCTGAGGATTTTGCCTTATTTGTACACCAAGTCCCCATACGCAACCCGGAGAAGGCTCAAGATGCCGTGCAGGTGCCTCCGTCTGCATTAATTCAACTGCTTTTTCACTTAAAATTCGTTTGCCTTTAAATAAACCCTTGTTCAGCAGCATATGTGCAAAATGCTCATAATCCTCTGCAGTACAGTATAATCCGCCAGAGCCGCATACATATTTACTGTCAGAATCGATTTTGGCAAATCCGTCTTTGTCACTTTTTGTATCTGTAACATTTTTTAGTCCGAACGGAGTTTTTTTATAAAGTTCAACCGTCCGTTTTTTCTGCTCATCATTGATATGAAATGATGCATCATTCATTTCAAGCGGTTCAAACAATTCATCCTTGAAATAATCAGCAGCACTTTTCCCTGAAATCACTTCAACAAGTCTTGCAAGAATATCAAAATTTGCAAGCGGTGAATATCCGGTGCCTGTACCCGGCTGAAAATCCAGCGGTCTTGAAGCATATTTTTCTGTTTGCCTTTCAAGAGTTGTTCTGAGTTCTTTATCCTTAAAATGCATAGCATAACCGCCAATACCCTGCTCAATTCCTGATGAATGGGACAACAAATCTCTAAAAGTAAGCTCTCTGTTTGCAGCTTCTGTTTTAGCCTTATCAGGAGTGTATGTAATAAGCCCGAGCAATGAATTTATCGGATTTTTCGGAGGAAACGGATATCGTCTGTCATTAACAACCCGCATATTTTTAAATGAAGAAATATATTTTGAAATCGGATCATCTATATCAAGCCTGCCATCATCATAAAGCTTCATAATGGCAGCAGCGGTAACAGGCTTTGTCATTGACATCATTTTAAAAATGCTGTTGTATTCAATCGGTTTACCTGTTTCAAGATTTGAAAATCCCCATTTGCCTTTATAAATAATTTCGTCATTTTTTCTTACAAGCAATACGCCGTTCGGAATTGTTTTTTTAGCAATATAACTATTAAATATAATATCAATTTTGTTGTTTTTCATACTTAATCAATACTTTTGTGAAAGCTGCTGTTCACATTCCTCTCTTGTAATTTCACCGCCGTTGCACTTTGCCATAAGTTCAACATCTTTATCCTTCATTTTATAGAATGCCATAACAACTATACCAAGAATCGTACCTATAGCAGGAATAAGTGTATAAACAATCCAAAGCATATTCAGGGCTGATTCAGGCTGTGCAACACCCTGAGAGGCAATATCGGCAAAGTCAGTTGCTTCAATCTCAACCCAGCCTGAAAGGCCGAGGAGGAAAAGTCCCAAAGAGGAAGCGACACCCTGTGTAAGCTTTGTTACAAAAGAATTAAGTGCAAAGAAAATACCCGAGCAATCTTTACCCGTCTTATATCTTGTATATTCTATCGTATCGGGAACAAGAAAGCTCTTTGCAATATTTGCGACATTACCGGGCAGCGACTGAACAACCATAAGAATGCAAATAAGAACAAAATGGCTGGATCCTACAAAGAATATGGAAAGAAGAGGTATTCCGCCTAATAAACCGCAAACAACGATTGTTTTTACCTTGCCGAATTTTTTTGTTATTTTCGCCGTGTTCAACTGAGCAATAAGACCCGGTACTGCCGAAATGGCAATCGGAACAATAAAAATCATTGAATTACCGAAATGATAGTATGCAACGAAATTGGCAAGGTTTGCTCCCGTTGCAAGACACGAAGTAATAACTGTACTTAAAAGCAAAATAAACATATATTTATTTGTTCTGACACAGTCAAACATATCCTTGAAAGTGTAGTGTTCTTCTTCTGCCGATACATTTTTAAGCCCGACATTGTATTCTTTTATACCCGTAAGCATCGGAAGCATTCCGCACAAGAAAATCACAGAAGAACCGACAACAACATTTTTAATCGGTAAACCAACTTTTTCGCTTATGAGGGTATAGAAAATAATGCCGATAAACATTATAATGCCGTTATTTAAAATCGAACGGTTTTGAATAATTGCGTTTCTTTCGTCAAGGTTATCTGTTATTGAAACGGCAAGTGAGTTCATCGGAACCTCAACCAAGGTGTAGCTCAAATCATAAAGCAGATAGAAAACAGCGAACCAAATAAGCTTTACGGTTTCCGAAAGCTGCATGGGCATCATAAAAAACAGAACCGTAAACAGCGGAAACAGCCAAAAGGTTTTTCTGAACCACGGCAAATATTTTCCGCTTCCTTTGATTTTTATTCTGTCAATCAAAAAGCCGAAAATAACATCATCAAAAGAGTCTATTATTTTAACAAAAAGCGTAATAGCTGCCATTTTGCCCGGATGTATCCCCTGCATTAGCAGGAACATTGTCATAAAGGTTGTAATTATTGCACCCTCGCAGGTTCTTGCAAGGTCGCCTATGTAATATCTCGCACGCTGACCTGTTGTTGTCAGCCAGGTTGATTTGTCAATTTTTTCTTTTTGTTTCAGCATGGCTTACGTCTCCTTTTTAAATACTTTGAGAGCTTCGTCTATTTTTTTAAAAGTTTCGTCTTTTACTTTCAAAAAGCTCAAAACATTTTTCAGCGAAACTCCGTCAACAAAAGAACCTACCTTTTTCTTTGTTGCTTCGCACAACAAATATTGAGGTAAAAACTTTTTCTTAAACAAATTTTTTGCCTGCGAATTTTCAAAAATAATCTTGCATGAATTTTTACTTGAAAGTGTTTTTGAGTATTTATCGTTATATTCCGAACTTTCCCTGATTGAAATGTATCTCCCTGAAATAAGGTCATCAATCCAACTTACACTTTCTTCAACCCAGTCACCGACCCTTGAACAAAAAAGCGGTGGTGTGGCTCCCACTTCTTTTCCGATTGAAAACCCATGCATTGAATAACCGTAAATATGCAATTCATAATCAATATAGTTTTTATTAAGTGCCTCTATAAAATCAAGTGTATTATTTACAGGCACAATCCAGTCGTTTCTTGACGCGGCAAGAAAGCACGGGCAGGTATAAAGGTTTACGGCTTCAACCGCATCAGGTGCATCGGGGGCAGTATAGTTTATCGTTTGAGCTTTTGCCGCACCGTAAAGAATGATTGCGGCATAAGGTTTGTTTTCTGCTTTTGATGCCGCATAGGATACAAGGTGACCGCCGGCAGAAAAACCTGCCGCAACAATATGTTCGGTGTCAACACTGAATTGTTTTCCGTTTGCTTTTATATATGCCATAGCATTTTCAAAGTCCTCAAGCGGATACGGCCATTTATAATTCTTTCCTACCGAATAGCAGAGAACAAAGGCGTTAAATCCTAAGGAATTAAACTTTTCTGCAACGGGCTTTCCCTCGGAAACAGAACATTCGTTGTATCCGCCTCCTGGACAAATCAAAACAGCCGGCTTGTTTTGACCTACAAGGAAGCAGGTCAGCACGACATTTCTCTCTTTGTTAAGAATTACAGTTTTTTCTTTCATTGTTCACCATCCCTTGACAAATGTTTAAATAAGTGTATAATAGTGATACACTTGTATCAGTTACGAGTGTAACATATTTTTTTATAAAGTCAAAGAGTTTTTGTAAAAAATGCTGACAACTGATACATAACCAAGGAAGTGTTACACATGAAAAGGAAAAATGAAGCACATGAGCTTGTTCTTCAATGTTTGACCGAAGCTTTGTTAAAACTCATGGAGAAAAAACCGTTTAATGAAATAAGCGTGTCCGAGCTTTGCGAAAAAGCAGGAGTGGCTCGTGCATCTTTTTACAGGAACTATGACTCTATGCAGGAAATTTTGACAAATTATCTTTCCAGCGTTACCGATGAATGGTGGGAAGAGTTTGTAAAATATCCCGAAGACGAATTTCACGAAAAGTTTTGGAAAGAGCTCTTACTTCAATACAAGAAAAACGAAGAACTGATAAAGCTCATTTATCAGAATGATATCTCCTATATTATTAAAAATCATATTTTTAATTCCTGCGGACCGAAAGACGGGCAGGACGAGCAGACGAAATATCTTTGTGCAATGGTTGCCGGTGCAATTTACGGGTTTGTTGAACAATGGATAGTTCTCGGCATGAACGATATTCCTGACACAATAAATATGAGAAGCTTTTTGAAATTCGGATCAGAATATAAGGTGGTGAGCTTTGATGAAAAATAAACTTGCGACAGAGAACCTTGAAATTACAAAGAGAGAAAAGGCTCACAATGAAATCGTCAGAAATGCCGCAGTTGAGGGAATGGTACTTCTGAAAAATAACGGCGTTCTTCCGTTTGACAAAAGTATAAAAACCGTTGCGCTTTACGGCATCGGTGCAAGGCGAACCGTGAAAGGCGGAACAGGCTCGGGGGATGTCAATGTTCGCAGTTATGTGGATGTTGAAGAAGGACTTGAAAACGCAGGATATGAAGTTGTCACAAAGCCATATCTTGACGAATACGACCGCATTATAAACGAAGCCAAAATTGAATATGAGAAAATGCTTCAGGAAAAGGGCAAGGAAGGTGTAAAAACTGCGCTTTTCACAATGTTTGCAAATCCTTTTAAAGAGCCTGCAATTTCAGAAATTACAGCCGAGGACACGCAAAAATATACAGCCGATGCCGCAATTTATGTGCTTTCAAGAAACTCGGGCGAGGGCGCCGACAGAAAAGCGGAAAAAGGCGATTACTATCTTACCGACGGCGAAATCAGGGATATAACCCGGCTTTCAAATTCTTATAAAAAATTTGTTTTATTGCTGAATGTCGGCGGTGTAATTGACCTTGGCGAGATTGTAAATAATAGCAAAATAGGTTCAATTTTGCTTATAAGTCAGGGCGGAAGTTCTTTGGGTGACGCTGTTGCCGATGTCATAAGCGGAAAAGGTGTTCCGTCAGGTAAATTGTCAGCAACATGGGCAAAAAGTTACCTTGATTATCCGTTTGCCGAGGATTTTTCCGATGAAAAATATTTTTCCGATACATATTACAAAGAGGGTATTTTTGTCGGTTACCGATACTTTGAAAAGAAACAAATTAAGCCTTTGTTCCCGTTTGGTTTTGGTTTATCTTATACGGATTTTGAAATAAGCGACACAAAGATAACAGCAAACGAAGAACACATTTCGGTCAGCACAAAGGTCAAAAATATCGGAAAGACTTACGGCGGAAAAGAAGTTATACAGCTTTATGTAAGTCAGCCGCAGGAAGGACTTGTTACTCCCGTAAAAAGCCTTGTAGCTTTTGCAAAAACAAAAACACTTTTGCCCGGAGAGGAGCAAAGTGTTACGATTACTTTTGATATGAAAAGCCTCGCTGTATTTGACGAAGAAACCGCTTCATACATCATTAAACGAGGAAGATATATTGTATATATCGGCACCGACAGCGAAAACTCAAAGAAAGTGCATAACCTTATAGTTTCCGACGATATAATCACCGAAAAGTGCAAAAGAATTACTTATTCAAGTATAGAAGAAACCTGCGATTTTCATGATAATGCCGAGACGAGATTTGATGAATTGCCGACAATCGCCCTGGATTTAAAAAACATAAAAACATTAAGTCATATATATGACGACAAAACAGAAAGTATAAAATCAACCAATCTCGGTTATACACTCGATGATGTGAAAGTCAAAAAAATTTCAATAAACGATTTTGTGTGCGATTTAAATGTCAACGAGCTTATTTCTCTTTGTGTCGGCGCTTCAAGGATAGGTCTCTCCGATTTGTCGTTCATAGGCAACGCTTCAAAAAGTATACCCGGTGCGGCAGGAGATACATGCGACGAATTGCTTGAAAAAAGAAAAATCCGTCCTCTTTCAACCGTTGACGGACCGGCAGGCATAAGAATAAACAGCAAGGTATATGAAAAAGACGGATTATATGTTGATAACCCTGCCGATGATCCGATAAAATCTTTGCTTTTACCCAAAGAAATGCAGAAAGCGGATCTCAACGGAACTACGGTTAAATATCAGTTCTGCACGGCTATACCTATCGCCACCATGCTTTGTCAGACCTGGAACACGGAAATAATTGAAAATTGCGGAAAGCTTGTTTCAAAAGAAATGGGCGAACTCGGACTTGATTTGTGGCTTGCTCCGGCTTTGAATATTCAAAGAAATCCTCTTTGCGGCAGAAACTTTGAATATTACTCTGAAGATCCGATTTTAAGCGGAAAGTGTGCCGCAGCTATGGTAAATGGTTTTCAAAAAAGCGGTAAAGGTGCGGTTATCAAGCATTTTGCGTGTAACAACAAAGAAAACAACAGAAATTATAATAACTCCGTTCTTTCCGAAAGAGCTCTGCGTGAAATATATCTCAAAGGATTTGAAATTTGCGTAAAAGAGTCGCAGCCTTTTGCGGTTATGTCGTCATATAACCTTATTAACGGTACTCATTCTGCAAATCATTGCGGTATTTTAACAGATGTTCTTCGCACGGAATGGGGATTTAACGGGGTTGTTATGACGGACTGGTACGCAACAACAGGAAAAACTGCCGATGAAAAATCCTATGGTGCAAGTGGTGCGGCAGACTGTATAAGAGCAGGAAATGATATTATAATGCCCGGTGGAAAAAACGAAATTGAATCTATAACAAAAGGGGCGGAAAGCGGAGAACTGAGTGTCGCTTCTTTGCGCCTTTGCGCCGAAAGAATAATTAAAGCAATACTAAAAATGGGGTGACATAATGAAAGAAAAAAATAAGAATATTTTCTATGATGTTAAATCCTTAGAAAGAACTATGGACATTGAAAAACACTGCAATAAAGGCTATCTTCAGAAAAAGCTTTCCAAAGCGTTTCCGAACGAAAAACTCACTGTTGTTGAAGCGTATATCAACACAAGCGGTAAATTTATCAACAAATCAAAAGGGTTTTTAGGCTCTCTCTTGCCCATAAACCGAGTGCATAATCTGCCTGAGTTTTGTCATGTCGTTGTTGAACATTCCACAGGGAAATTTACTGAAAAAATATTCATTTGGTCGCCCGTTAAATGGAATGACAGGTTTTTAGGCTGTGTCGGCGGAGGCACGGCAACCGGCGGTGAAGGTTATATAAATGCACCCGACAACACATCGAGAAGCGCAACTTTACCAAAAGCCGTACTTAACGGCTTCACGGGTGCAACAACCGATGCTGGATGCACAAAAATTGAATGGGCTCTTGAAAAAGACGGTACTCTTAATACTGAGCTTATTGAAAATTGGCGGGCAAGAAGTACTCATTTTATGACTGTTTTGGGTAAAAAAACAGCTGAAATTCTCCATGAGAGAAACATCAGATTTTCATATCTTCACGGCGGCTCCGGCGGTGGCAGACAATCTATGGTCGAGGCGCAGGAATATCCCGAAGATTACGACGGGATATGGGCGTCCTGCCCTGCAATTAACTGGTCGAAGTTTCTGCCTGTTGGTCTTTGGGCAAACGCAGTTATGAACTCGAATAACTATATTGTACCGCCGTCAAAGGTTAAGTTCGCAATGAACGAAGCTCAAAACACGGTCGGGGGCAAAGAAAAATATTACGAATATGACAAACCTCTTGAATTTGACTACTACACCCTTGTCGGCAAAAAGGTTAAAAATGATATTTTTACCGAAATTGATGCGAAGGTTTTGACTGAAATATACGGCGGTCCCGCACGGAACGGAAAAAGGCTTTGGTACTTCGGAAGACCGGGCGTGTTGTGCTATAATGTCGGCATACCTATCGGTGCTTTTTGGTACACACCGATATTCCATAAGCCGAAGCCGTTTTTCCTTTCAACATATTATTGCAGATGGGTAACGAAAAATCCGAAGCAAAAATTCGACAAAGTGACAAAGGATGAGTTTTATAAAATCTATGATGCAAGCGTAAACGAATTTGCCGATTGCCTTGCGGATAATCCGAATTTGTCTTCATTCAAAAACTCAGGGGGCAAGCTGATGGTTGACCACGGTTTCGATGATCCGCTGATTCCCATTGACGGAACAATTGAATATTATAACAGGGTTTGCGACACGCTCGGCGGAAAAGAAGAAGTTGACAAATTTTTCAAGCTCTTTTTGACACCCGGCGACGGTCACGGTTCATGTAACTGGCATAATGCGGGGATAACCGACTGCGACGGCATGAAAGCTCTTGTGGACTGGGTCGAAAAAGGAATCGTACCTGCAAAAATCAGAAAAGTTCAGGTTGATAAAAAAGGCAGCACAATAAAAGAAGGCTTTCAAGCACCGATTTGAATGGTAAGACTATAAGGAAAAATATTAATTAACCTAAAAGAAAAAACGGATTATGGTTAGCTTTTAACAAGCTGAACCATAATCCACTTTTTCATTTTTCGGATTTGTCAAGAAAAATGTGTAAGTCTTTTTGATGAATAAAAATTTTGGTTCTTCACGGATTTATGGGGAATGATATTTGACTGATTGCAGTGAAATAAACTTGACGGGCAAGAGTCAATAAAAGCTTCTAATCCAAAACAATCATATAGCCATCCGGCAAAGGCTTTGACCTTATTTATATCTTTGTGTGAGTGAGAAAGGCAGAAAATCAGCTTGAATGGGTCGGGAAAATGAATAATATTCGTAGCAGAGCAGTAGAGATTATAGATGTAGAATTGATTTGTGTTTAGGAGGACAAAGAGGCAGATATAATGTTAAAAGTAGTTGCGTGCGCACGCATATTGTGTTATAATACTGGTAGTTAGGAGGAATATATCTATGAAACTATTAAAATGGCTTTCAGTAACAGACCGATTTTACAAAATCTATTTGGACAAGCAACTTGCCCCCTATGGAATCAACAACAGTCAATATATGTTCTTAATCAAAATCTGTCGTTCGCCCGGTATTCTACAAGATTCTTTAATGGATATGTTTTATGTTCATCCGAGCAATATTGTACGGACGGTTGCGGCATTAGAAAAGCAGGGAATGATTACACGTTCTCCCAATGATAAGGATAAGCGGACATGTAAATTGTATCCTACAGAACGTGCGCTGTCTGTAATTGATGAGGTACAGACGGTATGTGAAAAGACAGAAGCTCTTTTATTGCAAGGCTTCAGGGAATCTGATAAAAACCTCTTTATTGATTTGCTGATTCAGGCAGGTGAAAATATTACATCGGAACTTCATATAGAGCGAAAGGGGGAGGAGTTCAATGACTGAAAATCCTCTGGGCTATGAAAAAATTTCAAAGCTGTTGAAAAATTTTGCTGTTCCCAGTATTGTGGCGTCTCTTGTCGGCTCAATCTACAATATTGTGGATCAGATTTTTATTGGTCAAGGGGTCGGTTATTTGGGAAATGCAGCAACCAATGTTGCCTACCCGTTTTCTACCATCTGCCTTGCTATTGCACTGCTGGTTGGAATTGGCAGTGCTTCCCGTGTTTCCCTCTGTCTTGGACGCAAAGAGCCGAAAGCTGCCGCCAAAGCAGCGGGAAATGGTATTGTTCTGATGGGAATTTTCGGAATTATTTATTTGCTGGTTGGTGAAGCTTTTCTGTCTTTGCTCCTAAAGGCATTTGGGGCAACGACAGATGTATTTCCATATGCAAAGCAGTATGCCAGCATAACATTGATTGGAATGCCGTTTCTCATTGTAACGAATGGTATGAGCAATTTGATTCGAGCAGATGGAAAACCAAAGTATTCAATGGTCTGCATGGTTGTGGGAGCTATTATCAATACCATTCTTGACCCCATTTTTATTTTTGCTTGCGATTGGGGGATTGCCGGCGGAGCTTGGGCAACGGTTATTGGGCAAATTTTTTCTTTCATACTCGCACTCCGTTATCTATGGCATTTCCAAACAATCCATTTTGAAAAAGAGTCGTTTTTATTGGACATCAAAGAAAGCCTGAAAATTTGCAACATGGGAATCAGCAGCAGCTCAAATCAGATTGCAGTTACCGTGATTCAAATCATTCAGTACAATTCGTTGACTTATTACGGCGCATTAACAAAATATGGAACGGATATTCCCTTGGCAGCTTGCGGAATTGTTATGAAAACAAATGCCATAGTCCTTGCGATTGTTGTAGGAATCTCGCAAGGGACACAGCCGATTATCGGTTTCAACTATGGAGCAAGGCAATATCATCGGGTACGGGAGGCTTACATGCTTGCAGTAAAGTGGAATCTTGTTGTTTCCACTATTGCTTTTATCGCATTTCAATTTTTCCCGCAATCTATCATTTCACTATTCGGAGACGGGGACGAGCTGTATTTTGAATTTGCTGTTTTGTTCATGCGTACCTATCTTTTCATGGTGTTGGTAAATGGTGTGCAGTTGCTTTCTTCCAGTTTTTTTACTGCAATAGGAAAATCGTTAAAAGGTGCTCTGTTGGCATTAACAAGGCAGACCTTTTTCTTGATTCCGCTTACCCTGCTGCTCCCGCTTCGTTTCGGAATTATGGGAGTATTGCTAGCGGGGCCTGTTGCTGATTTTTCAGCGTTTGTGCTATCTGTTGTACTGGTTGGTATAGAATTTAAAAAACAAAAAAACTCGCTTATAATTTAAGCCATAGCATATAGCTATTATCCACAGCTACTAAGCAAGTGTTATCAATAATGGATAGTTGAGGAGGCAAGGATAATGCCCAAAGTAATGGAGATCATCGAAAAGGAAACCAAGGGGAAAAGCTACCACACATATAAGTATAGTTATGATTCGATTGGTTTACCGTCCATCTCCCGGTACCAAACTTGAGAACTTGACCGTCGGCGTTATACAAGACTATATGGTTGAAGCGGAAAAACGGATGTTTGCTGAGCTGGTCAGAGACAAGCGTTTGGGGCAAGATGCCTACTTGCCTAAGGATGGTTCCCTTGAATATAAGATTATGAAATCTGGGCGAGAAGATTTGAGAACACTTCAAAAAATCAAGCACAATTACAGTTGGGTAATCGGTGTTTCTAAGTCTTTTAATCCAGAAAGCTGTCTTGGCCACACGGGTAAACCGAATTCCAATTACATCGCAGATCTGCCAGTATTCCAAAGGTTTATAATTAAACCTTTTTACGAGTGTCTAGTATAAACCGATTCAATAGGCATTTGCACTTGAATAAAAAATGCACTTGTTCAAAACTGAGCAAGTGCAGAAATCAATTCGTTTCCTATTTACTTTTCCATAGATTCACTTCTTGACTGAGCCACTCGCACCATGTGTCGACCCCTTCGCCGGTCTTTGCGGAAATGGGAAATATCTTTAACTCCGGATTTCTCATATGCGCATAAGAAATAACCTTTTCCAAATCAAAATCAAAATATGGCAGAACGTCAATTTTGTTGATGATAAGTGCGTCGCAGACCTGAAAAATAAGCGGGTATTTCAGCGGCTTGTCATGCCCCTCAGGCACGGAAAGGATCATGGCGTTCTTTACCGCGCCCGTATCAAATTCCGCGGGGCACACAAGATTTCCCACATTTTCAAGGATGGCAATATCCACATTCTGGATTCCCATGCTTCTCAATCCCTGCCGGGTCATGTCGGCGTCAAGGTGACACATGCCGCCGGTGTGGAGCTGAATCGTCCTGATCCCCGTATCCGCAATAGCCGCAGCGTCCACGTCCGAGTCGATATCCGCCTCCATAACCGCCATACGGTACTTATTCTTCATGCGGGAAATCGTTTGCTTCAATGTTGTTGTCTTGCCGCTGCCTGGGGATGACATCAAATTCAGTAGGAAGGTCTTGTTCTCCTTCAGCTCCTGCCTGAGCCTGTTTGCGTCCTGATCATTGTCCGCAAATACGCTCTGCTTGATCTCTATCACTCGATAATTTTCCATAACAATCTTGTCCTCCTTTTTGCAAAGCTCCCCGAGCGGCCTGCCCGGGGAGCTTCGGCTAACAAGCCAGTATCTCTTTAATTAAGAACTCTTTCCCGGAGAGCACGGTATATTCGCTCTCCTGACAACAGGGGCACTGTGCGTCGCAGGTGAAGGGATTAAAGACGCTTCCGCAGTTCCGGCACTTTGCTGAGGCTTCTATGATTTCAATCTCCAGTGCGGAGCCTTCCAGCCGGGTCCCCGGTATGGAACGCCTGTACACAGCTTTCATCATCTGCGGGACAACGGAAAACGCTTCGCCCACCTGAAGAACCACCTTATCAATTTTCTTAAGGTTCTGTTCTTCGGCGATCCGGTCAACCTTCTCGACGACGTCTATAATCAGACCCAGCTCGTGCATGTTCAGGCTTCCAGAACGATGCGGTTGAGGACATGCCTCATGCGCGCCTCATTGTAGATTACCGGCACGGGATAGGTTCCGTTGCCCTCTGCCAGCGCCCACTTGATGATCTGCGGGAAGTCCTTCTGCTCGATGAAGTCAAAGCCCGTGGGAAGCCCCATCTCCCTGTTCATCTGACGGATCGCAGCAATAAAGGCGTTTGCCTTCTCTGCGTCGCTGCCGGTCGTCTTCACGCCGGTAATCTCCGCAAGATGCGCAAGCTGGGGATGGACTGCCGTGCCGTAGTCCTCCAGAACAATCGGCATGATGACCGCGTTCGCGAGCCCGTGCGCGGTGTTATAGATGCCGCCCATTGCGTGGGCAATCGCGTGAACATACCCGACGCCGGTGTGGTTGAAGGCAAGCCCTGCCTTATAGGAGGCGATGAGCATGGCCTCGCGGGCCTCCAGATCGTTCCCGTCCTCATAGGCGCGCTTGAGATTTCTGAATATCTTTACCACCGCTTCCTCCGCATTGCGGTTGCTGGCGTTGTTGTTATACGCCCACGTGACATAGCTCTCTACCGCATGGGTCAGCGCGTCGATACCCGTCGTCGCGGTGACGAATTTCGGCATGGACACCGTCAGCTTCGGGTCGAGAACGGCATATTTGGGGACGAGGTTGGGATCCATGATCGCGTACTTGTGGCGCTCGTCATGATCGGAGATCACAGCGCCCATTGTGACCTCGCTGCCCGTGCCGGACGTGGTGGGGACGGCAACGATCGGAGCGACCTTTATCATGACCTTCATCAGGCCCGCCATCTTCCCGATCGGCGTATTGGGCTTGGCAACGCGCGCCGCTGCCGCCTTGGCGGCGTCCATGGGGGAGCCGCCCCCGATCGCGAGGAAGCCGTCGCAGCCGTTTTCCAGATACTGCGCACGGATCGCCTCCACCGTCTTCACCGAGGGGTTTGCCTCCACCTGATCATAGATCGTGTAGCCAATACCATGGCGCTCAAGATTTTCCGCGATGGGCGGGACAATGGTTCTGCCGACGGTTGGGCCGGTCACGATCATGACCTTGTTCACGTTCAGCTCTTTGAGTACCTCCGGGATCTTCTTTGCGCTGTCCGCTCCGCTTACCACCTTCGGGCCGGGGAACATGGCGTCCGTAAGCGGGAGCGCCTGCTCCATGATTTTGCTGTTCGCGCGGCACTTGAATACCGTAAGCTTATCCTTTGCCTTTTCAAAGAAGCGCTCGTCCATTGCGTATGCGATACCGACCGCCGCGACAGCCGCCGCGCCGCAGAGAAGCGCCTTATATGTTTTCTTCATTTCAAACCCCTCTTTCCTTACTTAATGCGCATGACCGCGTCATACGCGCTGTGTACCGCATCCGCGATCCTCCCGCTCTTGCACGCGTCTCCGACCGTTACCACATACGGGTACTGATTTTCAAGCGCCTTTGCCAGCGCGTTTACCGGGCGGACGCCCAGAGACAAGACGACCTCGTCAACCGTCACCGTGGTCAGCATACTGGTTCTGACGTCCTCGAGGATCACGCTGTCCTCCGTAATCTTCATCAGGCGCTTGCCCGGCATAAACTCCGTGTCGTATTTCTGAATCCGGCTCAGCTCGTCATCCTTCAGCTGGAACCAAGTACCCGGTGCGATCTCCTCCGCCATCTCAACGACGACCACATGGTTTCCGCTCTCGTTGAGGATCTCCGTTGTTTCAAGCCCCGTCATGCCGCTGCCGATCACCGCGACGATCTTGCCGCTGATCTTCTTCTCACCCATAATGATCTCCGGCGCAGTGCAGACATTGGGCAGGTCGATGCCCTTGATTGAGCGCGGTCTTACCGGGACGCCGCCCGTCGCGATGACGACGGCATAGGGCTTGAGTTTGGCGATGGCCTTTTCCGTGGCCTCCGTGCCGAGCTTTACCTCTACGCCGAGCTTCTCCACGTTTGCCATCAGGTCTTCGATCGACCAGTAGAGCTTACCTTTGAGCAGGCAGGTCGAGGCGGTCTTCACCTGTCCTCCGGCCTTCTCTTCTTTCTCAAAAACGGTCACGGCAAAGCCGCGCCTCGCCATGATCTCCGCCGCCATCAAACCGGCGGGGCCTGCGCCGACAACAACGACCCTGCGCCCCTCGCCGTCCTTCGGCATGTTGGCGAAAAACCGCTCCTGTCCGACCGCGGGATTGAGCGCGCATTCGCCGTTCTTTCCGCTCAATGCCCCGTAGGTGAAGCTCTCGATGCAGTTGAGGCAGCCGATGCAGCGCTTGATCTCGTTGGTGCGTCCCTCCTCCGTCTTCTTCACCCAGTAGGGGTCGCAGATAAAGGTGCGGGCGGAGCCGATAAAGTCCTGCACTCCCTCCTCAAGCTGCCGCTCCGCCTGATCGGGAGAGCGCATGAAGTTGGCCGCGCACACAGGGATTTTGACGGTCTCCTTGATCGCCTTTGCCAGATAGGCCCGCCAGCCCGGCTCAAAGGACGTGGGCTCAAGCCAATAATTGTAAGTATCATAGCAGGCGGAGGATACGTTGATCGCGTCAACACCCAGCTCTTCCAGCCGTTTTGCGATCCGCTTTCCTTCCTCCAGATCATAGCCCTTTCCGGGCTTACCGATCCGGTCATACATCTCGTCGGCAGACAGGCGCACCATCAGCGGATAGTCCTTTCCGCAGGCGGCCTTAATGCCGGTGATGATTTCGCTGATAAAGCGCAGGCGGTTATCAAAGCTCCCGCCGTACTCATCCTTGCGGTGATTGGTGTTTGGGGAAAGGAACTGCTGGATCAGATAGCCGTGGGCCGCGTGCAGCTCCACGAGGTCAACGCCTGCCTTTTTGCAGCGGACCGCTGCGTCGATGAAATCCTGAATCGTTCTCTTGACCTCGAACTTTGTCATCGCGCGCATCGGGCTTGGGACATGATAGCTGCGCTCACAAACGGACGGGGCGGCGACCGGCTGGCAGATTCCCTTCTCCTCCAGCGCCATCATCGTAGGCGTCGCCTTGTAGAGCATCTCCATAATTTCCGGCTTTTTCTCCACCAGCGGCAGGATCATCGGAAGGGAATTCACGCTGCTGGCATAGCCCTGACGGCCGGGGTGGTGCAGCTGGATGCCGAGTTTCGCGCCGTGCCTGTGGATTCTCCCCACGAATTCGCGCATCGGCTCGATATGGTAGTCATGGCTCATCGCAAGCTGGGTAAAGGAAGATGTCGCGTACATGTCGTTGACGCGGCAGATCCCCGGGATGATCAGTCCCACGCCACCCTTGGCCCGCTCCTCATAGTAGTCCATGAGCTTTTCCGTGGGCTTGCCGTTGGCCTGACCCATGCTGAACTCGGCGGCGGTCATGACCGTGCGGTTTTTGATTTCCAGATTGCCGATCTTCATCGGCGAGAGAAGCATTGAATAGTCCATTTTTTATTCCTCCCTGTTGTTATCTTCAAGGGTGACCGTGTCCAGCTCGGGTCTTCCGTACTTTCCGGCCAGCAGCAGCTCCCTATGCATTACTTCATCATAGCCATAATCCTTGCGCTCCTCCAGCTCCCGGGCGCAGCCCTTGCAGGTGGCGACGCACAGCTCGCATCCCATGCACTTTTCCTTGTCAAAAATGACCATGCCGTCCTTGATCTTATTTGCGCCGAAGGGGCAGCGCTTCACGCACATTCCGCACTCCTGCGCGCCCAGACATTTGCTTCTGTCGCGCTTGATCACCTCCGGGCCTTTTTCGCAGTTGATCCCCGGCCCGAGGATGCGCGTCCCCTTGACGACCGCGCACACCTCCCTGTCACAGTTGCACATGACAAACGCACCGGACTTTTTGCCGAACATGTAAAGGACATTGTGGACATAGCCCTTTTTGTGCATGTCGGCAAGGATCTCCTTTGCCTCCTCCTTTGTCACAGGATGATGACCGAGCGGCAGGTTCTCATAGATGTCCGCGCCGTAATAGAGTGTGAGATCCTTGATCTCCGGCTCTGTCACGCCCTCCGGATACTTCTTGAGCGCCACCTCGCAGATACAGGGGCCTGCGGAAACGTGCGCACCTGCGCCGACTTCTACTGTATAGACAAAGTCTATGACGTTTTCGGCAGCCTTTTGGCTTAGGATAATGCCATGCGGGAGAAAGTAGTTGCCGGTCTTGGAGGTGTTCTCCATTTTAGCCATCAGCTTTTTATAAAACTCCCGCTTCTCCTCCGTCGTCGCTCCCTCATAGCCGCGCATCAAGATATCGCCGGTCTTCAGGATGGTCGGCTCACTCGCCCCGTAGGCATAGTGCATAATGTACTGGGCGAGGGAAACGGGTTTTGCTTTTTCTCCCTTCCCCTGAAAGGACACGGTCTTTCCTTTCTTGTAGTTCAGCAGTGCCACTTCTCTTTTTCCTCCTTGATTTGTTAATTAAATGTCTAAGCTGTTTTCATTTTAGATTATCGCCGAAAAATGTCAATATCGGCGAAAAGCATTCTAAAATTGTCACAAAAACCATGTATGTGTTTTGCATACGAAGAATTTCATTGTGCTTGAAACAGCTTTACAAATATGCTAAAATGTAAGCATAGATTTTTTGAAAAGAAGGGACAAAGATGACCGGCAAACACCAAACGGCAAGTTTGATTGCCGATACGGCAATGGAATTATTTCGTAAAAAGGGTTACGAGTCTGTCTCCGTTAACAGCATCTGTGAGCAGGCCGGTGTCTCCCGTGTGACCTTCTATTCGATTTTTTCCAATAAGGATCAGATCATCGGCTTTATTCTCAATGACTTTCAGAACCAGTTTAAAGAAGACTTCTCCTCCTTTATCGCCGCAGAAAATGACTTTGAGCGGGTCATGATTCTGTTCAATTATTACGTGGAGCTGTCTGAACGCGGCGGTTACCAGCTTATGCTGGAGTTGCTGAAAGCGGAGTTGGAGCGTTCCATCGGCATTATGGACGCCGTTTATGTCTTCAACGACTGGTTTGTCAAGCTCATCGGGAACTGTCAGAAATCCGGTATTATCCGAAACAAGGGAAACGCAGCTGAGCTTGTTTCATTGGGGATTCAGGTCGCGATCTCCGCTCAATATGAATGGTGCCGGAGAAAAGGGGCTTTTTCCTATCGGGAGAAAACCAGAAAGGATATGGAGATTTTATACGACGTCGCCCCGGCTTACCGTAAAAGCTGGTAAAGCAATATGCAGCACAATGCCCGGCTCTGTTTTGGAGCCGGGCATTGCCATGTTGATTATCGTATCTTTTTAAAGGGTGTGCAAGAACAGCGCCTTACTATGCTTCAGTTCAGGCTGTAGCCGAACTTGCTGCCGTGGAGGACTGCCTTGTTGATCTTGCCGGTGGCGATGGCATCGCCCGCCTTCCAGACGCTGGGATGGCCGGAAGCAAGCAGCTCCTGCCACAGTGCGTCGTTGGGCTTCACGCCCACGGACAGAACGATCACGTCTGCGGGAAGCTCCTTCACCTCGCCGTCCTTGGTGCTCTCAATGAACAGCTTGCCGTCGGCAAATTTCACAACCTTGTTATTATAAAATAGGGCAACACCCTGATCGTTGCAGTGGCGGACCTCCAGCAGCGCTTCGTTCTGATAGCGCATATCCAGCATATCCACCGGCCATTCGGGCAGCATATCCACCACGGAAACCTGATTAGTGCCCTGACGGTTGATATACAGCGCAGTCTCCAGCCCGGTAATGCCACCGCCGATGACAACGACCTTCTTGTTTGCAAACTGCATGTCGTTGGCAAGCACGTCGTGCGCCTGAACCGTCTGTACCTGATCCAGCCCCTCGAGTGGGATGGAAATGACGTTGCTGCCGGTTGCAACCAGAATGGAATAGGGTTTGAGAGCCAGAACCTCCTGCGCCGTGACCTCCTTCCCCAGCTTCATCGTGATATTCAGCTTCTTTGCCATGGACTTATAATAGTCGATAGCCCACTCAAATTTGCCCTTGAAGGGGGGCTTCTTTGCAACATGGAGGTTACCGCCGATCTCATCGCGTTTGTCGAACACCACCACGTCAAAGCCGCGCTGTTTGAGCGTGACCGCAGCTTCCATGCCCGCGGGGCCTGCGCCGATGACCGCCACCAGACGGCCGTCCCCGTCCTGAACGATGGGGCGCTTGGAGCCTTCGCGCAGGGCAAAGGGGTTCACGGAGCAGTTCGTCTGCTCATAGCTGAACGGATTGACATTGAAGCAATTCATGCAGGAGATGCAGTAGCGAAGCTCATCCTCGCGACCTTCGGCACACTTCTTTACCCATTCGCGCTCAGCCAGAATGCCGCGGCCCATGCCGACCATGTCGCACTTGCCGTCATTGATGATCTGATCCACGAAATCCGGGTGACGGATGCTGCCGGTAGCTACTACGGGAACGGAAACAGCATTCTTGACCATGGTAGCAGCAGGAACCTTCCAGCCTTCGGCACGATGCACATCGCCGGACATAATATCGTCCTGATGATATATTGTGCCGCCGGCGGACACTGCAATCATATCCGCACCGGCCTTTTCCAGATAGGGAGCGACCTCGGCGGCCTGTTCCGGCGTGATTCCGTCGTTGCCGTTGGGACCTTCACTCTTGGGGTAGTCAAAGCCCTGCATTTTCACGGAGATGATTTTATCCGGTCCGATGACCTTGCGGATGCGGGTCAAAATCTCCGTGGCAAAACGGGTGCGATCCTCTACCTTATTCCAGCCGTACTCATCAGTGCGGTGATTGAACAGAGGAGAAATGAACTGGCAGGCCAGATAGCCATGACAGGTTTGGAACTCGATGCCGTCCGCACCGGCGGCCATAGCACGCTTGGCAGCGGCCACAAACTTGTCCTGAATGGCGTGGATCTCGTCCTTCGTCAGCTCGTCCACAGTCTTCGGATCAATGCCGGAATAGTTGGTTGCGCCGGGATGCCAAAGCTGGAACAGGATCTTTGCGTCGTACTTATGGGCAGCAAGCACCAGCCTGCGAAGCCCGGGGATAAAGCGGTCATCATAAATGCCCGGCTGCAAGGGCAGCACAGAAGGCCACTCCGGGTCTACGATCATTGCGCCGGGAACAAGAAGCCCCACGCCGCCCGCGGCGACCGATTCCACATAGGCGATGTCTTTTGCGGATACGCTGTCGTCGAAATTAGAAATATTCTTTGCCATCGCAAGGAACATCACTCTGTTTTTCACGGTCTGATTACCGATTTTAATAGGCTCCAAAAATTTATGGCTCATGATGTGACCTCCTTATACAAACATGGCTTCACCGGAAGCGCGGACAGTCAGCTCACTGATATTCACGCCCCAAGGCTGGTCAATGGCGTAAATGATGTTGTCCGCCAGAATAGACGGAGAAAAGTCAAAGCAATGGATGCTCTCCGTGTCAAGACGATCGGGGATCGCCAACCCCATAAATGCGTCAATGATTTTCCCGTAAATGCCGGACAGACCTGCATTATAATCTACTTCTGTAGAGACCAGACCCGTATTTGCCACGGATGTGGGCTTGATGTTGGTAACTTTGATTTTCCCGCGGGATTCTACGCGCAGGCTGTCGCCCAGCATTCTGACGGCGGCCTTTGTCACATTATAGACCCCGCAACCGCTCACGGGATAGTTGCCGAGGATGGAGGAAATGTTCACGATATGTCCCTGCCCCTGCTCAATCATCTGGTCATAGACCGCCGCGATGCCGTACAGTGTACCATTGATCGCGGTAGCAATGCTTTGCTCCCATGCTTCCATGGCAATTGCGTGTTCGCTGTAATAGGCAAGCGGCATTGTGCCGGCATCATTGACCAGCACATCAATGCGTCCGTAGGTGTCCACGGCGAACTTCGCCATGGCATTGACCTGATCTTTCACACGAACATCGGTCTTGATGTAGGAAGCCTCGCCGCCGCTTTCACGGATCTCCTGCGTAATTTCCCGGAGCAATTCCTCACGCCGCGCGGCCAGAACGACCTTTCCGCCCAACTCGGCGGCCTTCTTTGCGGTCTCTTTGCCGAAACCGCTGGAAGCGCCGGTGATGACAATGACCTTGTCTTTTATGTAGTTTTCGGTTCTATAGCTGTTCATCGAAACACCTCCTAATCAAATGACAAAGGATTCGCCTGAAGCGCGCACGGTCAGATCACCGATGCTGACACCCCAAGGCTGATTGATGGCATAAATAATATTGTCCGCCAAGACCTGTGGATCAGGATCGTTGTAGGTCATGCTGTTGATGTCATGGAAATCGGGACGCAGCGGAGCCTCTTCTACCCAGTTGCTGAGGATTTCAAGGGGGCCTGCCACTGCGGGCATCATTGCCATCTGATCGACCACGCTGCTGGAAAGGTTGGTCTTCATAAAGCCGGTGGGCTTAATGGTCGTGACCTTGATTTTGCCCTGACACTCGCTGCGCAGAGATTCCGCCAGATACTGCACGCCCATCTTTGCGACCTGATACACGCCTGCGCCCGCAACGGGGAAGTTGGCGTAGATGGAGGAGACATTAATCACCTGTCCCTGTCCCTGCTTGATCATCTGGTCATAGACGGCGGAGATGCCGAAAATAGTGCCCTTGATGCTGATGTCGATGCACTGTTCCCATTTGTCCAGCGCCTGCTCATGCTCACTGAAAAAGGCCAGCGGCATCGTCCCGGCGTTGTTAACAAGCACATCGATCCTGCCGTAGGTATCTACCGCGAATTTAGCCATTGCGAAAACATCGTCCTTTTTCGCCACGTCTGTTACGATGTAGCTGGCCTCACCGCCCGCCGCCTTGATCTCCGCCACGGTCTCCTTCAGCTTCTCTTCGCTGCGTGCCGCCAGAACGATCTTGCCGCCCATCTCTGCGGCTCGCTTTGCAGTCAGCTTGCCGAAGCCGCTGGAGGCGCCGGTGATAATAATGACCTTGCCTTCCACGTAGTTTTTCTGAATGTAATTGCTCTTGTATGTCTCCAATTCAATTACCTCCTGTCTGATTGATTTGTTGTGCGTCATGACTCACACGTTTGATGTGTTAATTTTAAAACAAACATGGGGCAAAATACATTCACAATCTTCCACTTTTCTGTATTAGTTCATAATTATCCTTTTTTCTGAATTTAATTCTCCCGTTTTGAGCCGTTATCAAATCGTTCATTTCTTGTATTTCTGCAAAAACTGTGTTAAAATTTTATTATGCTAACAGAAACTGGGGGGGGTGCCGTGAAAGCTCTGCCATCAACAAAAGAGAGATTTGCATTGGCTTTGAGGGAATTGCTTGAGAGCAACTCCTTTGAGAGTATTTCTGTCGGGGATATCGTGGGGCTCTCCGGTCTTAGCAGCAGGACGTTTTACAATCACTTTCGGGATAAAAACGAGTTGCTTGCCTATCTCTATCGGATAACTGTCGAGCCTCTGTGGTATACGGATGGGAAGCGAAACTCTCTCGAAACGTTTTTTACTTGCTGCAAGGACAACTTTCTTTATAACGGCACCCTCAAGGGCTTCGGAAACGCTCTATCCTATTACGGGCAGAATGACCTGCGCTCCGAAATAGAAAACAAGGGCGTTGAGGATCTTGTAAGGCTGCTGAAATGGAACCATTTTCCGGGTGCGATAACGCCGGAATTGAGAGAAGTGCTCCGTTTCTTCATGTGTGGTATTACGCGCTATTTTGAAAAGTATTATCTGGATTCCAAAACCATTCAGGTCGACTGGCTGTATACCTTCTGGATCAACTGTGTCCCAGCCTATTTGGCTGAATATCTAGTAAAAGAGCCGGAATAAATCTTTTCCGCAAAACTTATGATACCTCGGTACATGAGATATCGAGATATATTGAGAGAGACAAAAAGAAATCTGTTTTTTCCTCATGAATGCGTTTCACGGTGAAACGCATTCTTTTGACCGTAAAACGCCATATCTCACGGTGCCAGTCCGGCAGCAGGATAATAAGGGCCTATCGTCAACAGCGCATGGTAGAGCGCTGTCAGCCGATAAGCCCTTATTTTCTTTCTGTATGTAGTTGTCGATCCCGGTGAATCCCGCACATAAGCCACATGCCCAGAGTAGGTCTGCATCTTTGGCGTGGGGCTCATAAACCATCAAAAAGGAAGCGCATTGTCGACTTTAATCAAGGAATCGATTCCAGACTAATTACAGAAGCCAACATATAAAGCAAGCGGAGGCCATCGATCTCCGCTTGTTCGTTACCCATATACAATCTCCTGTGAATATTTACGACAGCCCCTATCCATACCCGCAGTATACCGGCCCAAAGAGGATCACTTCCCTGTGAAGGCATTTCAGAGTCAGCGTTTTTCGCCCTCTTTTGCCGCCTTCTCGATGCTGCGAATGGTCTGCAAATATTCCTCCTCCACGGGAGAAAGATTCTGCACCTGATATTTCCTGTATTCCGCCTTTGCCTGCTCCATCGCCTGCGTGTGGCTTACGGTTCCCCCGTCGGTAAGCAGGGCTTCTCCGGTGGAGGCAAGGATGCGGTCCAGGTTCTCTACATAATCGCTCATGCACATGGGCCGGCGGCGCATCGCCTGAATTTCCGCAAAGTCAAAATATCCGGAAACGAGATTGTTCAGTATCTTCAGTTCGTCCGCAGAGAGATAGTTCTTTGCAACAGCAATATCCTTCGCCGTGGGAAAATCCCCGGAAAATGCGGTAAGCCCCATAAATGGC
>ERZ860322.211-NODE-211-length-46562-cov-16.893887_pt1 | contig 46562 bp, 40 predicted proteins | sample MGYA00509979_ERZ860322 | MGnify/ENA primary metagenome ERZ860322 (study PRJEB30046, sample SAMN00715217) | human gut metagenome | study: EMG produced TPA metagenomics assembly of the A metagenome-wide association study of gut microbiota in type 2...
CCGTCGACCTCCAGCGTGACAGGCTGGCGTGCTAACCGACTGCACCACCGGGCCAGATAGTGGTGGGAACAACAGGGCTCGAACCTGTGACCCCATGCTTGTAAGGCATGTGCTCTCCCAGCTGAGCTATGCTCCCTCAACCGCCGCCGTTGCTGTGTTTCTGTACTGCATCAGCGACGGTTGTTATTATACACACACTCCCCCATTTTGTCAAGCACTAATTCAAAATTTTTCAATTTTTCTTTCAGAGGCTTGCCAGCAGGGCTTTGATCTGCTCCGGCGTGAACTCGTAGACGGTATCGCAGAACTGGCACTCGATTTGGATGGGTTTCCCCTCATCCACGATCTCCTGCAGATCCTTCCTGCCGATAGCGATCAGCGTGGAGGTCACGCGCTCACGCGAGCAGTAGCACCGATACTCCACCGGATCCTCCTCAAAGAACTCCAGTTCACAGCCCGGCATGACCTTCTTGAGGATCTCCTCCGGCGTCATGCCGCCGTCGAGCATGGGCGAAACAGGGCCGGCCTCCTGTATTCCCTTTTCCAGCCGGTCGATGATGTCATCCGGTGCGCCGGGCAGAAGCTGAAGGATATAACCGCCTGCGGCGCGCACCTTCTGATCCTCGCCGACCAGAACACCCAGCGCGCAGGCCGTCGGGATCTGCTCGCTCTGCGCAAAATAGGCCGTCACGTCCTCCGCGATCTCGCCGGAAACCAGCTTGATACTGCCGATGTACGGCTCCTTCATCTGCAAATCGCGGATGACGGTGAGCATCCCGTCCGTGCCGACCGCAGCGCCCACATCAAGCTTGCCGGAGTATTTTTCCAGCAGCGTGATCCCGGGATTCTGCACGTAGCCGCGAACATTTCCCTTCGCGTCGGATGTCGCGAGGATGGTCCCCAACGGCCCGCCGCCCTTGATCTGGAGCGTCAGCGCACCATTTTCGACCTTCTGCATATTTCCCATTAAGGAGGCAGCCGTCAGAACGCGACCCAAAGCAGCTGTCGCCGTCGGGGTCGTCTTGTGAATTTCCCGCGCACGCTCCACGATGCCTGTGGAGCGGATCGCTGCGGCCTTCACAAAGCCGTCTTTTGTCATTGCACGAACAATATAATCCATTTCTTACTCCTTATATGCCGCAAAATAGATGCGCTGCTCCGCCGCCTGCGGTGCACGGAGGGCGCAGTCACCGTACTGCACCACACGGGCAAAGCCTGCCTCTGTGAGCCATTTCTCGAGCGTCTGCGGCTCGTAAGCGTATTCGCAGTGCTGCTCAAAGCTCCGCGCCCAAAGCGCCCCCTGACGGCGAAACAGATCGATGCCGTAATAGCAGCGGTTTTCCGCCGCATCGAACTCCGCGCGCCACACGCAGTAGCTGTTCTCCGTTTCGTCGAGGAACACCTGCCCGTCCAGTTCCTTCAGTTTATACGGCGTGTTGATGTCAAAGAGAAATACGCCGCCGGGCGTGAGCGCCTGCCAGACGCGCCGGAACGCCGCAGGGCAGTCCGCAGGCGCATCGAGATAATTCAGGCTGTCGAGCAGGCAGACGACCAGCTCCACCGGCTGCGGCAGGCGCAGGCGCTGCATGGACTGGTGAATAAAGAAGGGTGGATTCTCCTCCAGCTCCATCGCCTTTTCCGCCGCAACGGTGAGCATTTCCTCGGAAATGTCCGACGCCAGCACACGGTAGCCGCGCTTTGCCAGAAGCACAGACATAGAGCCGGTACCACAGGCAAGATCAAGCACCGTTTCCGGCCTCTTCCCGTCCTTCTGCAATACCGCCTCTATAAAATCAAGGATCTTCTCATAGGGGATGTCGCGCGTCAGGCCGTCGTAGGCCCCCGCAAGCGACTCATAGGCGTTCACCGTTTTTTCTCCTCCAGGCGCTTGAAAACCATCTCATAGCCGCCGGAGCCGTTCAGCAGGCTGCGGTTGACGCGGCTGATGGTCGCGGAGCTGGCGCTGGTTTCTTCCAGAATATCGTGGTAAATGCTGCCGGCACGGAGCATTTTCGCAACGTCAAAACGCTGCTCCATTGCCTTCATCTCCGCCTGTGTGCAGAGGTCAAGGAAAAACTGATAGCACTCCTCCGGCGTTTTGAGGGTGAGCAGCGCCTGATACAGTTCATTGTTCGGGTCGGAATTTCTGTTTCTGTTGTTCATGGGCAGAACCCTCCAATCTACGTTCTGTATTCTATCACAGGAAATCGGGAAAGTAAAGCTGAAAAAGCAGAGCGCGGCTGCGCTCTGCTTTTATAAAGTTCTGCTTACTTATTGAAAATCTTGAAAATCTCGTCGATATCGTCAATGTTGGCCGAAGCATCTACGGGCGTGGACGCAGTGCTTTGGGGCTTCGCCTTTGCGGGGTTGGCAGAGGTGTAGATACCCTTGTTATCCGTCTTGTTCTCATCAAAGCCGGTAGCAATGACCGTAACGCGCATTTCATCCTCGAATTCGTCGGAGAAGGTCGCGCCGAAGATGATGTTGGCTTCGGGATTCGCCGCTTCCATAACGATATTCGCTGCGGTTTCGACGTCGTCCAGACCCAGATCGGCAGAGCCGGTCACGTTGATCAGAACGCCGGTAGCGCCGTTGATCGAGGTTTCCAGCAGGGGGCTGGCGACAGCCGCCATGGCGGCCTGCTCGGCCTTCTCGCGGCCGGACGCCGTGCCGACGCCCATGTGTGCACGGCCCGCGTTCTTCATGATGGAAGAAACATCCGCAAAGTCCAGGTTGATGATCACGCGGTCGGAGTAGCCGACCAGTTCGGAAATGGAGGACACCGCCTGCTTCAGGACATCATCCGCGATGCCGAATGCGTTGGCAAAGGTGATCTTCTGGTCGGTGACGTACTTCAGGCGGTCGTTCGGGATGATGATCAGGGAGTCGACCTTATCGGACAGGGACGCGATGCCTGCCTCCGCCTGCTTCATGCGGTTTGCACCCTCGAAGCGGAAGGGCTTCGTCACGACGCCGACGGTCAGGATACCGGCCTCATGCGCAAGATCGGCAATGATCGGAGCCGCGCCGGTGCCGGTGCCGCCGCCCATACCGGCGGTGATAAAGACCATATCCGCGCCTTCCAGACTCTTGGAGATCGCAGCACGGCTCTCCTCCGCAGACTTCTTGCCGATCTCCGGCTTGGAGCCTGCGCCCATGCCGCCGGTCAGCTTTTCGCCGATCTGCAGTTTGTTCTCGCACTTGGATTTGTTCAGGTCCTGACGGTCCGTATTCACAACGACAAACTCGACACCGCCGATGCCGCTGGAAATCATTCGATTGACGACATTATTGCCGGCGCCGCCGACGCCGATCACCTTGATATTTACTACCTTGTCTGCGTAATTCTCGGACATTTCGATCTCCTCCTATGTATCTTAAAAGAATGGGTGCATTTCCAGCACACAGTTAATATATGCAGATTTATACTTTTTTATTTTATCCTCTATTTCCCCTCAGGTCAATAGAAATTCGGAAAATTCACAAAAATATTTCATTTTTGCCTTACTTGCTCGGCGTAAATCTTGCCTCGCTGCCCTCACTGAAGGACAGGTCGATCGTGCCGCTCTGATAGTCGTCGAGATTCTTCAGAACTTCTTTCAGATATTCCAGCTTATAAGACAGGTTATCCTTGTTTCCGAGTTTGACATAATACTGGTCGCCGTACCAGAACGCCAGCTCATAGGAGGCCGGGATCTCCACCGAAACGACCTGCTTGGTAAGGTCGGCGGCCTCCAGTTCCTGCAAAAGGGACGTCATGCCGTCGAGCTGGCCCTGACTTGCGACCTCCTGCCCCGCCTCTGCCGCAATGGTAAGCTGCTGCCCGACCACGGGCGAGGTGATCGCAAAGCCGCTGATCTGGATGTGGCTCTTTGCCTCTTTCGCATCAATTGCTTCTGTGACCTTCCCGTCGGAGGTGACGAGCCACCACCCCTCCGCCGTATCGCGAACGGCATAGGTGACTTCATATTCCGTCACGGTCAGCTCCAGCGTATCCGGCAGCCGCCGCGTGACCTGCACGGAGCGGACATAGGGCAGCTCCGCCAGAATATTCCCGGAGACCTTTGCGCGGGAGATCGACAGCAGATTGTCGCCCTTGGCAACGCCGCAGGCGGCGGTGATCTCATCGGCAGTGTAGTATGTGCCGCCCACGACCTGAATATCCCTGACGCGGAAGAAAATCACCATACTCAGCACGAAGGCCGCAGCGATCGCAGCCATAATGAGGATCCGTTTCCAGACCACCGGGCTGATGCGTTTTTTCGTGCGCTGCCGGGCTCTGCGCTTCTGCTTCTCGCGCAGCAGCTCCAGACGTTCGCGCTCCCGGCGCTCGATACGCCGCTGCTCTGCCGCCTGCGCCGCACGCGAATTTCGCTCCGGCTGCCGGTGCGGCGGTCTGCGCCGCTGCTCGTTTTGTCTTTCGTTCGGTTCCATGAATCAGTTTCTCCGTTCTATCGCCGCGCCGCAGCCTTGCAGCAGCGGCACAAAATCAGAATATCCGCGCTCAATGTGTGCAATCCCGGTGATCTTACTCTCGCCCTGCGCGCAGAGCGCCCCGATGACCATCGCCGCGCCGCCACGCAGGTCGGTCGCTTCCACCTCTGCGCCGTACAGCGCAGGCACACCCGTCACGACCGCGTGGGTCTCTCCCGCCAGAATGTGCGCGCCCATTTTTTGCAGCGCAGGCACGTGCCGCAGGCGGTTTTCAAAAATGGTCTCCTCAAAGACGCTCACACCCTCCGCGACGGCCATCGCCGCCATCATGGGCGCCTGCGCGTCCGTCGGAAAGCCGGGATGCGGCGCCGTGCGGATGGGACTGACGGCATACAGGCGCGGCGCGCGCAGCGCAATGGAGCGATCCTCCACGGCAAGTTCGCAGCCCGCCTGCCGCAGCACGTCGGTCACCGCCGTCAGATGCGCGGGGCAAAGCCCCGTCAGGAGGACCTCTCCCCGTGTGGCAGCCGCCGCGATCAGATAGGTCGCGGCCTCCATGCGGTCTGGCATGACAGGATATGTACAGCCGTGAAGCAGCTTACCGCCGCGCACCCGCAGAATGCCGTTATCGTCTCGGACGTCCGCGCCGCAGGCACGCAGGAAACCGGCAAGATCACCGATCTCCGGCTCCTTTGCGGCATTGCAGAGCACGGTCTCGCCGTCACAGCGCAGCGCCGCAAGCAGCAGGTTTTCCGTCGCGCCGACGCTGGGAAAGCCCAGTGCAATCGTGCACGGCGCAGGCGCGGGCAGCTCGCAGATAATTTGCTCCCCGCGTTCTTCGATCTGCGCGCCCATGCGGCGCAGACCGGAAAGGTGGAGGTCGATCGGTCGCGCGCCGAGCACGCATCCGCCGGGCAACGTAATTGCGGCTTTTCCGAACCGCGCCAGCAGGGCGCCGAGGAAGATCACCGCCGCGCGCATCCGGCGCATAAGGCAGCACGGAATATCAAAGCAGCTTACCCCGGTGCTGTCCACCGTTACGGTCGCGCCGCATCGTTCCGCTTCGCATCCAAGATGCCGCAGAATTTCCAGCGCCGTTTCCACGTCGCTGATGGCGGGACAATTCGTCAGCGTGCAGCGCCCGGAAACCGCAACCGTCGCGGCAAGAATGGGCAGAACGCTGTTCTTTGCGCCGTGGATCGCGATCTCGCCCCGCAGCGGCCGGCCGCCGCTGATATGATAAGCCTCCATAGGCATACCTCCGCATTCAGGATGCCCCATCCTATGCGGAAGACGTTTTCAGCGTGCCTCGGCAAGCTCCGTGATGATCTGATAGATTCTCTGCGTGGAATCCAGCACTGCCAGCTTCCGCAGGCTTCTGCGCATCTTCTCGCGGCGCGGTGCGTCGGCAAGAAGCTCCTTCGCCGTCCGGTAGAGAAGCGCGCCGTCGCAGGTGTTTTCGTGCAGGACGACCGCCGCCCCATGCGCCGCAAGGATCGCGGCGTTCTTTTCCTGATGGTTGTTCGTCACATTCGGCGAAGGAACGATGATACAGGGCGTTCCCGCCACGGCGATCTCGTTGAGCGTGGAGGCACCCGCGCGGCTGATCACAAGATCCGCCGCCGCCATCAGAGTCGGCATATTGTAGATATATTCCTGCATCACGATCTGCGGATTGGCCGCAAGGTCGATGCCCTGCTCTTTGACATATTCCGGCATCCACTTCCAGCCGAAGGATCCGGTCGCGTGGATGTGCCGCCAGAGTTTTTCCTTGGATTCCAGCCGCATGAAATCGACGATCTTGCGGTTCATCTCCCGCGCGCCGAGGCTGCCCCATGCGGACACGACCAGCGGCTCGTCGCCGATGCCGAGTGTGCGGCGCGCATCCTCGCGCCGGGTGTAGAGGAATTCCTCCTGCACGGGCATCCCGACGACCTCAACGCGGTCGCGGTTGCGATAGGCATTTCGGCATTCCTCAAAGCTCACCAAAATCTTATCCACCCGGTCTGCGACCAGACGGGTCGCCAGACCGGGAACGGCGTTGGATTCGTGCACCGCCGTCGGAATGTGGCGCTTTGTCCCCTGCTTGAGCATGGGAAAGCTCGCGTAGCCGCCGGTGCCGAGAATGACGTCCGGCCGGAACTCGTCGATGATCTCATCGGCGCGGCGCAGCGCGCGGCGAATGGCGACCGCCGTGCGGACATTGTGCCGGATGGCGGAGGGCGTCAGCTTGCGCAGATAGCTTGCGACCGTCAGCGTTTCCAGACGGAAGCCCTCGCGCGGGATGAGATTTGCCTCCATCCCGTCCACCGCGCCGACAAAGAGGATCTCCGATTCCGGGCGCTTGGCGCGCAGCAGCTTCGCCACCGCCAGAGCCGGATTGATGTGTCCTCCCGTGCCGCCGCAGGTAAATATGACCCTCAAAACAAGGCCCCCTTAATTCGGACTTTGTGAAATACTTCTTGAAATATTGAGCACGATGCCGTTTTCCGCCAGCTGCATGATGAGCGCCGTGCCGCCGGAGGAGAAAAACGGGAGCGAAATGCCCGTGGAAGGCAGCAGGTTCGTCACGACCGCCACATTCAGAAACACCTGCAAGGCAAGCAGCGTCGTCAGGCCGGCGGCCAGCAGCATGGAATAGCGGTCACGCGCGTGCATGGCGATCCAGTAGCCGCGGATGATCAGCAGCGCAAACAGCGCCAAGATCCCGATCGCGCCGATGAAGCCGAGTTCTTCGCAGACGATGGCGAAGATATAGTCGTTGTGCTCCTCCGGCAGGTACATATACTTCTGGCGGCTGCGGCCGAAGCCCAGTCCCGTCAGGCCGCCGGAGCCGATGGCGTACTGCGACTGCAAAATTTGCAGGCCCTTATCCAGAGGGTCGGACTCCGGATCGAGCCACGCGCGGATGCGGTCGGCCGTGTAGCCCTTCGTCAGAAGGTAGACCGCCACGAGCCCGACCGCGACGACGACCAACCCGACAAGGAACTTCCAGTTCGTGCCGCCGAGGATCATCATGATAAAGCCGACGGCCAGAATGATCAGCGTTGCGGACATATGCGGCTCCAGATACAACAGACCCGCAATCACGCCGAGGATCAGCATATAGGGCGCGAAGCCGTATTTGAACCCCTTCATGTCCCGCGTGTGCGCCGCCATAATCGCCGCAAAGGAGGTGATCACGGCGAATTTCGCGATCTCCGAGGGCTGGAAGCGCGTAAAGCCGAGGCTGATCCAGCGTGTGGCGCCGCCGACCTCTATGCCGATCAGCGGCACAAGGGCCAGTATTGCAACGGCAACGAAGAGGATCAGCAGCGACAGCTTCTGATACCATTCATAGGGGATCCGGCTGAACAGGAACAGCACGCCCATGCCCATGACCGCAAACATAAGCTGGCTGATAAAATACTTCGCGGAATTGCCGGTTTTATAGTAGGCTCTGGCATAACTGGCCGAAAACAGCATAATGAGGCCGATGACCACAAGCAGCACCGTCAGCACCAGATACGGAACGTCGATCATGCCGCGATCCGTTTCCACAGGGCGCAGCGCAGGGTCCTGTGCGGTGAGCTTCTTTCGGTTCACAATCATGCCTCCTTTTTGGTTATCCTGCCATTGCTCCGATCCACGCCTGCACGCCAAACCATGCAACCACACACATGACGATCGTCACGGAAACAAAGACGGTCCAGATTTTCTTTTCCGACCAGCCGCACATTTCAAAGTGATGATGGATCGGTGCCATCTTGAAGATGCGTTTGCCGTGCGTCAGCTTGAAGTAGCAGACCTGAAGAATATCGGAAAGGGTTTCAATGATATAGATAATTCCGACAAACAGAAGGATCAGCGGCATATCCAGCGCAAAGGCCAGACCGCAGACCGCGCCGCCGAGAAACAGCGAGCCGGTATCGCCCATAAAGACCTTTGCGGGATAGAAATTATACACAAGGAAGCCGCCAAGGCCACCCAGCAGCGCCGCCGGGAAGGTGGCGAGTCCCGATTTTTTCATGAGCATGGAAACGAGAACGAAGAACAGCATGACGGGCATGGTCACGCCGGTCGCAAGGCCGTCGATGCCGTCGGTGAGATTGACAGCGTTGACGCAGCCGACGATGACAAACACCGCGAAGGCCAGATACGCCACCGGAGGAATTCCGGTCACGGGCGCTTTGACAAAGGGGATGTACAGATCGCAGGTCAGCGCGCCGTGCTTGTAGAGGAAATACAAGAAGAGCGCCGCAGCAATAATTTGGAGCAGCAGCTTCTGAATCCCGGTCAGGCCGAGGTTACGCTTCTTTTTGACCTTGATAAAATCATCGGCAAAGCCGATCAGACCAAAGGCCAGCGCCAGCGCCAGCACGAGAAGATGGGAATACTCCCCTTCCGTCATGGACTTCCAGCCAGTCGCGATGCACAGAAGCGACGCGGCGATAAAGGTCAGGCCGCCCATTGTCGGCGTGCCGGACTTTCCGTTGTGCCACTTCGGGCCGACCTCACGGATCGACTGTCCCGCTTTCAGCGCGCGCAGCGCGGGAATCAGGAATTTACCAAGGACAAGCGCCAGAACAAATCCGGCCACCAGCGAAATCAGCACCATCAGCAGGTCAAACATCGTTTCATTTCCCCCATTTTTGCTTTTGTTCTATCAATCATTTCCGAGAAGCTCCAGAACGCGCTCCATGCGCATCCCGCGGCTTCCCTTGACAAGCAGGACATCGCCCGGCTTTGCCGTCCGGCACAGGGCCTCGGTGAGCGCCTCGTGCGTCGGATAAAGCTGCGCAGGAATTCCAGCTTCCTCCGCGCCGCGGACATACTCCTCCGCGTGCGCACCGTAGGCAAAAAGCAGATCGGCGCACTGCGCGGCCGCCTTGCCCACTTCATAATGCGCCAATGGCGCATGGTCACCCAGCTCCAGCATCCCGCCCAGAACGGCGATATGCCGGCCGGCAGCCTTCGTATCCTTCAGAACCTGAAGCGCGGCGCGCATGGATTCCGGCCCGGCGTTGTAGCAGTCCTCTATGACCGTCATGCCACGCAGAGGATAAATTTTCTGGCGCATACCGGTATTGTGAAAGCCCGCCAGCCCCGCCTGAATTCCCGCGACCGGCACATGAAGCTCCAGCCCGACGGCGATCGCTGCCAGTGCGTTGAGCACGTTGTGCCTGCCCACGACCGGCAGCTCTACGGGAAAGCGCAGCTCCCCCGCCGCCGCCGTGAAGCGGATGCCGTCCTCGGACATCCGAATGTCCTCCGCACGCACGTCGCAGTCCGGCGAAACGCCGAAGCATTTGGCGTGATACGTTTCCCGAACCGTGCGGAGCAGGTCGTCGTCTCCGTTGAAAAAGACCGTTCCGCCGGGGCGCAGCCCCTCCAGAAGCTCCAGCTTCGCTCTCAGGATTCCCTCGCGGGAACCGAGATTCTCAATGTGCATCGTGCCGATATTGGTAATGACCGCAATGTCCGGCTGGGCGATGCGCGTCAGGACGGAAAGCTCGCCGAAATGGTTCATGCCCATTTCCAGCACGGCAGCCTCGCAGTCCGGCTGCAAGCCGAGTACCGTGACAGGAAGGCCGAGGCCGTTATTGAAGTTTGCCGCCGTCTTTTCCGTGCGGTAAGTCGTTTCCAGCACTGCGGCGATCATTTCCTTGGTCGTCGTTTTGCCGACGCTGCCGGTGATGCCGACGCTTTTCAAAGGAAGCGTCCTGCGGTAGCCCGCGGCGATCGCCTGTAGGGCGGCAACGGTATCGCGCACGTAGATCGCCGGAATTTCCGCCGCAAGCGGCTTGGAAGCCAGCACCGCCGCCGCGCCCTTTTGCAGCGCGTCCGCGGCAAAGTCATGCCCGTCTCTCGCGCCCGTGATCGCTACAAACAGCTCTCCGCGCTGCAGGCGCCGGGTGTCAAAGTTCGCGCCGCGGAACGTCTTTTCGGCATATTCCGCCGCGACCGTTCCGCCGCAACATTGTGCCGCCTGTGCGAGACTTATTTCTCCATTTCGCATAGCGCCGATGCGACCTCCTCGCGTTCATCCAAATGAACCTTCGTTGTGCCGAGGATCTGATAGGTCTCATGCCCCTTCCCGGCCAATAATATCATATCATATTTCCGCGCGCAGCGCAATGCCACTCTGATCGCGCGGCGGCGATCCTCTTCCACAGCATACGGCGTCTTTGTGCCGGATATGCCGGAAAGAATGTCCCGGATGATCGCCATGGGGTCTTCCGTCCGCGGATTATCCGAGGTGACGATCACGAAATCGGCGTATTTGACGGCGATCTCGCCCATGATCGGGCGCTTCGTCTTATCGCGGTCGCCGCCGCAGCCAAAGACGAGGATCACCCGTCCCTTACAGTAGTCCTTCACGGAGCGCAGGAGATTTTCCAGTCCGTCCGGCGTGTGGGCGTAGTCAATGAGCACCGTGTAAGGCTTTCCCGGTGTGGGGACGACCTCGACGCGCCCCTTGACACCTTTCGCCGCTGCAAGCGCCTGCGCCGCATCGGCAAGCGATACGCCGAGCTGCCGGACAATGCCGATGGCAACCAGCGCATTGCTGACGGTAAAGCGGCCGGGGATCCCGACGCGCACGCGCGCCGTTTCCGCGCCCTCGCAGACCTGCATGGCAATATGATCCGATCCGAGCTCGATCTCCCGCGCCGTGAGGTCCGCATTTCCCGTGCCGACGGTATAGACGGTACAGGAAGCGTCCGCGATCATTTTCTCTGCCGTGGGGTCGTCGAGATTGAACACACCATGTTCGCACATGGTAAAGAGCTTTGCCTTCGCGCGTCGGTAGTTTTCCATCGTTCCATGAAAATCCAGATGATCCTCCGTCAGGTTGGTAAATGCGCCGACCTGATAGCGGATGCCGTCCACGCGGTGCAGCTCCAGAGCGTGGGAGGAAACCTCCATCACCACATGGGTACAGCCCGCATCGCGCATCTGCGCAAGGAGGCCCTGCAATTCAAAGCTCTCCGGCGTGGTGCGCTCGGTCTCGAGCGCTTCCTCGCCGATCATGTTACGGATCGTTCCGATCAGGCCGACCTTCGCCCCGCAGCTTTTTTCCAATATTTCTTTTACAAGGCAGGTGATGCTGGTCTTGCCATTCGTGCCGGTCACGCCGATCATCTGCATGGACTTTGCCGGTGCGCCGTACCAGTTGACGCCCAGCTGCGCCAGAGCCGCCCGCGCAGAGCGCACCCGGATCCATGGCGCGTCCTCCGGCATGGAGTGCTCGCAGAGAACTGCCGCCGCGCCGCGCTGCAAGGCCATGGGGATGAACTTATGCCCGTCCGTGGCATAGCCGGAAACCGCAACGAAGAGGTCGCCCGGCTTCGTCCTGCGCGAGTCGTAGCTCACGCCGGTAATCTCAAGCTCCATATCCGCATTCTGCGCGAGAATCGGAAGTCCTTCCAGCAAAGTCCGCAATTTCATACCTTACACCTACCCTTGTGCTGTTGAATCCGTTGCCGTCGTGTCGATAAAGGTCACGACGATCATCGTACCGCGCGCCACCTGCACGCCGGGGTCAATATCCTGCTGCGCCGCGATGACGTAGCTTGCCGAGGAGTCAACGCCCTTGGCCTGCATATAAAGGCCGCAGTCCGCCAACGCCTGATTTGCCTGCGCCACGGTCAGACCGGACAGATTGGGCACCGTGACCTGATCGGTCGGCATGGAGTCGTCGGTGTACAGGAGCACCGTCGAATTGCCCGGCAGCTCGCGCCCATGCGCGGGGATCTGACTGACGATCTTGTCTCCGTCGCCGATGATGCGATAGTTGAGATAGTTTTCTTCCAGCCGCTTGTTGGCGTCCGCCTCGGTCAGGCCGACCACGTTCGGCATCCGTACCGCGACTCTGGACATATCCTCCGCGGAGTATTCGCCCTCTACGCCGAGATAGGGCAGAATGTCCTCAAAGATCGCCGCGACCGTCGGCGCGCCCATCTGGCCGCCGGAAATATAGTAGCCGGAGCTGCTGCTCGGCGTATCGAGCGCCACGAGGACGACATACTTCGGGTCGTCCATGGGCGCAATGCCCACGAAGGAAACGATCTTGTCTCTGGTCAGGTTGCCGTTCTCGTCGCGCTGGTCGGTCTTTTCCGCCGTGCCGGTCTTGCCGCCGATACGGTAGCCGACGACCTGCGCGTTCTTTGCCGTGCCTTCGGTCACAACGGACTCGATGAGCTGGCACATTGTTTTGGAGGTTTCCTCGGAGATCACCTGACGCACGACCGTGCGGGAATTCTTCTGCACAACGTTGCCGTCGCTGTCGACGACTTCGGAAACAACGTGCGGCTCCAGCAGATACCCGCCGTTGACGACCGCTGCGATCGCCCGCACGAGCTGGATAGGCGTCGGCTTGACCGTCTGGCCGAAGGAGGTGGAGATCAGATAGCTGGTGCCGTAGTTTGCGTTGTCCGCAAGGCGTTCACGGCTGTGGAACAGACCGCTGGACTCACCCGGCAGGTCGATGCCGGTCTTTTCCATCAGGCCGAAGGCGCGGCAGTAATCATACAGGGTATCGCCGCCGGTTTTCAGGCCGATGTGTGCAAAGGCGATGTTGCAGGAATTTTGCAGCGCCTCTGCGGTCGTTTCCGCGCCATGACCGGCAAGCCGCCAGCAGGACAGTGTCTGGGAACGGCCCTCGAATTTCTCCGAGCCGCCGCAGTAGAAATGATCGTTCAGCGTGACCGCACCGCTGTCCAATGCGGAAGCCAGTGTGATGATCTTGAAGGTCGAGCCGGGCTCGTAGCCGTCGGAAACGCAGCGGTTGCGCCACTGCTTCAGACGCGCTGCCGCGACGGCATTGTTGTAGGCTTCAAAAGCTGCCGTGCGCTCTGCGCTCCCCTCCGGGAGCTTCGCCGCTTCTTCATAAAGCTGCGTCAGCTCGTCGTTCTTTTCCGTATCGTAGATCTCGAGATATTGATTGGGGTCGTAGCTTCCCAGCGTGGACATGGCGACAATATCGCCGGAGTTCACGTCGAACACGATACCGAACGCGCCGTTTTTCACGTCGTAGCGGTCGACCGCGTCCTGAAGCTGCTTCTCCAAATAATACTGCACCGTGGTGTCAATTGTCAAGACTACGCTGTCGCCATCGGAAGCCTGGTAGTATTTCTCATAGGAATAGAGCATCTCGGTCTCGTTGTTGCCCTTGGTCGTGATGACCGCGCCCGCAGTACCCTCCAGATAGCTGTTGTAGTAGGATTCCAGACCTTCGGAGCCGACATTTTCCGTATTGGTAAAGCCCAGAAGCTGCGCCGCCAACGTGCCGTAGGGATAGTAGCGCATGGAGTCCGGCTCCAGATGCACGCCGATGATCTTGTTGGCGCTGATATATTCGCGCACCTGATCGCAGATCTCCTGCGTCTGACGGCGCTTGAGCATCTTATAGCGGTACTTTACATCCGCCGCCTGCTCCTTGATCCAGCTCGCGTCCAGATCGAGGATGCGCGCCAGCGCATTGGACAGCGCGTCCACATCCACCTTGTTCTGCTCCAGCTCCAACGGGTCGAGGAAGATATTCTCCACGCTGGACGAGGCCGCCAGCACATTCATGTTCCGGTCGTAGATCGTGCCGCGCGAGGCCGTGACGCTGGTGGTTCTTGTTTGGTTGCGGATGGCCTTTTCCTCATACTTATTATGGTCGATCAGCATCAGCTTGACGAGCATACCCGCAACGGCGCAGAACGACAAAATGCCCAGGCAGATCATCATCGCGAAGATCCCCTTGCGCACATGCGTCACGGGGACTTCCGGATTTCTGCCGGAGCGTCGTTTTCTTCTGTACCGGTTTTCGCTTTGCTTCATGGTATCTCCTCCGGGGAATTCAAGAAGTTCAAAAACATGGGCGGCAATTCTGATTCACCGCCCATGTTTCTGTACACTATATTCGTGGCTCAGGTGAAGTATTCTACCGCATCGGTGAACACATTCCGCAGCGCCGTAAAGGCTCGCTGGAAAATGTTCTGCTCCTTCGGCGCGGTGTAGACCTCCGCCGTATCCTCTGCCTGCACCTGCACGTAGACGATCTGCGAGGGGCCGGGCTTGCGCATATTCAGCTCCTTTGCCCGCTTTTCCACCTTTTCCAGATCCAGCGCGCCCTCGTACTGCGATTGCAGGCGGGCCTTCTGCTCGGAAAGCGTGGAGAGCTCGCTTTGCAGCTCGCCGACCTCGCTCTTTGTTTCATACAGCCGCACATAGCTGAAAATCACCAGAAACAGCATCACGCAGGCCATCGCGCCGCCCAGCAGCGCAAAGGGGGAAAATGCCGGTTTGGTTCTGACCTTCGGCGCACGCCGGGGGCGAGCCGGTGCATCCGGGAGCTGCGCCGGGCGCTGCTTCGGCAGCGCATTGCTTCTCATATTCTGCCCGGCATAGATGTCATAAGCCGCCGAGCCGTTGCTGCGGTAGGGATTGCGCTGTGCCATAGCCAAACCATCCTTTCAAAGAATCAGATTTTCTCCGCCACGCGGAGCTTCGCGCTCCGGGCGCGGGGGTTTTCCTCCAGCTCTGCTGCGGAGGAAACAATGGGCTTGCGGGTCACAAGCCGGATCTGCGGTTTCTTGCCGCAGACACAGACCGGAAACTCCGGCGGACAGGTGCAGCCGCGCGCGGCCTGCTGCATCTCGCTTTTTACAATGCGGTCTTCCAGCGAGTGGAAGGTGATCACGGCCAGCCGTCCGTTCGGATTCAACCGGCGGATCGCCGCTTTCATCATTTTACTGACAGAGCCGAGTTCATCGTTGACCGCGATGCGGATCGCCTGAAAGCTCCGCTTGGCCGGGTGCTGCTTTTCGCGCAGAGCCTGCGGCGGCATCGCGCCGCGGATGATGTCCACCAGCTCCAGCGTCGTTTCAATGGGCTTCTTTTCCCGGCTGCGCACGATCGCGGCCGCGATCTGCGGCGCGTAGCGCTCCTCGCCGTATTCATAGAGGATGCGGCGAAGCTCCTCCTGCGGCCAGCGGTTGACGATCTCCCCCGCCGTCAGGGGATCCTCGCGGTTCATGCGCATATCCAGCGGCGCGTCTGCCATATAGGAAAAGCCGCGCAGCGCATCGTCCAGCTGCGGAGAGGACACGCCGAGATCAAAGAGCATCCCGTCCACACCCGCAATCCCGAGCCCATCGAGGATCGCGTCCAACTCCGCAAAATTGGAATGTACCAGCGTCACGCGCGGAAGATAGGCCGCAAGGCGCTGCTTTGCCGCATCCAGCGCGACCTGATCGCGGTCAACGCCGATCAGGCGGCCGGTCGTCAGGCGCTTGACGATCTCCGAGGAGTGACCGGCACCGCCCAGCGTCCCGTCGAGATAGATCCCGTCCGGGCGGATGTTCAGCGCCTCGATGCACTCGTCCAACAGAACCGATTTATGTTGAAATTCCATCAGAAGCCAAGCTCCTCCATCACGGCGGCAATGGCCTCCGGCGTCATATACTTTGCTTCCTCCGCCTCGTAGCGCTCTGCCGACCAGATCTCGGCGCGCCCGGCCTGACCGAGGAACACGACATCCTGCTTGATGCCAGCGTACTCGCGCATGGACTCCGGCAGGAGAAAACGTCCCTGCTTGTCCGGTTCGCATTTTACAACATTGGCGAAGAAGAAACGCATGGCGCGCGCCTTCGAGGAAGGCAGCGCATTGCAGTGGTCGAGCACCTTCTGCCATTCTTCCTCCGGATAAACCGTCAGGCAGGCATCGGCAGCCTTCGCGACGTAGAACGCCGCGCCCAGCTCTTCGCGGAGCTTTGAGGGAACAAACAGGCGTCCCTTCGCATCCAGCGTGTGCTTGTATTTGCCGTACATTTTCCCTCACCTCGCTCCATTTTGCTCATTTTTCTTCCATTTCACTCCACTGTGCTATCAGTATACAATCAAACAAAAAAAAATGCAACCTCTAATCCACACTTTTTGTTGTCTTTTTTTGAAATTTTTATGGAAAACCCTTCCAAATTCCAAATATTTGAACGTATGTTTTAATTTCCATTTCTCCTCCATTCCCCTCCCCGAAACAAAAAAGCTCCCCGTCCGCAGACGGGGACCTTTGAAATAATTTTCTATTTTCCGCCGACGTACATCCGACCGATGACCCAGCTTTTCAGGCAGCAAGGCAGCAGCCGCGCAAGAATGGCCAGCGCGCGGTAGGATGCGCCGATCACATATTCCGGCTTGACGTGCTTGCGGAGGGCAACGGAAGCGAGGAAACGCCCCGCCTTCTCCGGCGTCATGCCATTCTGCTCATCATGCTCCATCTCGGCCACGCTCCGGGCGATTCGTCCGTGGTAAATTTCGTCACCCGTGGACGCTTTTTCCCGTGCGGCGGTGAAGCCGGTGTGAATGTCGCCCGGCAGGACGGCGCAGAGCTCCACACCGAAGGGGGCGACCTCATTGCGCAGTGCCGCAGTATAGGCACTCACAGCCGCCTTGCTGACGGAATACCACGCCTGAAACGGGATGGGCGTCAGCGCGGCAAAGGAGCTGACATTGACGATGCGGCCGCTTCCCTGCTGCCGCATCAGCGGCAGCACTGCCTTGCAGCCGTTGACCACACCAAACAGGTTGACATTCAGCAGGCGCTTTGCGTCTTCATTCTCTGTAAACTCCGCCGCCCCGGAAATGCCGAAGCCCGCATTGTTGACCAGCAGATCAATGCGTCCCTCTTTCTGCCAGACCTCCCGCACCGTTGCCTGCACCTGCCGCTCGTCTGCAACGTCGCAGCAGAGGTGTATCATTCCGGACAGATGCGCCGGGTGACGGGAAAGAATGTAGACCTTGCAGCCGCGTTTTTGCAGTTCCAATGCGGTCGCCCGGCCGATGCCAGAGCTTCCGCCGGTCACAATGGCAATTTTCATAGGTACCTCTTTCTAAAAAATGCCCTCCGGTTTTTCACCGGAGGGCATGGGGTTTATTTCTGCTCGTTGTCGATCATGCTCTGCGTCACCTGAGATTCCGGCCACTCGGTAACATCATAGTCACGGTAGATGTCCAGGCCGGAGCCGGCCGGGATCAGCTTGCCGATGATGACATTTTCCTTCAGACCGACCAGATGGTCGACCTTGCCCTTGATCGCAGCCTCGGTCAGGACCTTGGTGGTTTCCTGGAAGGAAGCGGCAGACAGGAAGGACTCGGTTGCCAGAGAAGCCTTGGTGATGCCCATCAGGATCAGGGAGTTCGTCGCAAGCCGCAGATCGGTTTCGCCGGCGTCAATGCGCGCCTGCACCTTCTCATTGGCGTCGTCGAACTCGTAGACATCCACGACCGTGCCGCTCAGCAGATCGGTATCGCCGGGATCCTCCACGCGCACCTTGCGCATCATCTGACGGATGATGACCTCGATGTGCTTATCGTTGATGTCAACGCCCTGCTGACGGTAAACCGCCAGAACGCCCTGCGTCAGATAGTTCTGCACGGCCTCCAGGCCGGAGATGCGCAGCACATCGTGCGGGTTGAGCGCGCCATCGGTGATCGGTTCGCCTCTGTGCACCGGCTTGCCCTGCTCGACGCGCAGGCCGACGGAATACGGGACCTGATACAGCTTGACCTCGCCGTCATCGGCAGTGACCGTAATGTCGCGCAGCGCACTGCGGTGCGTTTCGTCGATGTCGACAATGCCGTCGATCTCGGAAATGGCAGCCATCTTCTTCGGCTTGCGGGCCTCAAAGAGTTCTTCGACTCGCGGAAGACCCTGCGTGATATCGTCGCCCGCGACACCGCCGGTGTGGAAGGTACGCATGGTAAGCTGCGTGCCCGGTTCACCGATGGACTGTGCGGCGATGATGCCGACGGCCTCGCCCATGTTGACGAGTTCGGAAGTTGCAAGGTTCATGCCGTAGCACTTCGCGCAGACGCCGCTTCTGGCGCGGCAGCCCAGCACAGTGCGGGCATAGACAGAGTGGATACCATGGGCTTCGAGGAGCTTTGCGTCGTCCTCGTGCATCATCTTGGTATTTGGGATCAGAACTTCGCCCGTCTCCGGATCGCAGATGTCGTTGACCGGGAAGCGGCCATGGATGCGGGAGGCAAAGCTCTCGATGACCTGTCCCTTTTCCACGACCTCGGAGAGGTTGATGCCATGCTTCGTGCCGCAGTCGGATTCGCGGATGATGACCTCCTGCGAAACATCGACCAGACGACGGGTCAGATAACCGGAGTCCGCAGTACGAAGTGCGGTATCGGTCAGGCCCTTTCGAGCACCTCTGGAGGAAATGAAGTATTCCAGAGCGGACAGGCCTTCACGGAAGTTTGCCTTGATCGGGATCTCGATCGTGCGGCCGCTGGTGTCGGCCATCAGGCCACGCATACCGGCAAGCTGACGGATCTGGTTCATGCTGCCTCGGGCGCCGGAGTCCGCCATCATATAGATTGGGTTGAAGCGGTCGAGGTTATCCTGCAGAGCGCCGGTGACGTCCTTGATGGTCTGCTCCCACTGCTGGACGACCAGACGATAGCGCTCGTCGTTGGTGATGAAGCCGCGCTTGTACTGACGGTCGATCTTGACCGCTTCGCGCTCGGCGTCGGCGATCAGGGCGTACTTCTTTTCCGGGATGACCATATCCGCGATGGAAACGGTGATGGCGCCCTTGGTGGAGTACTTGTAGCCCAGCGCCTTCACGCGGTCGAGCATCTCGGTCGCGATGGTGAAGCCGTGCTTGCGGATGCACTTGTCGATGATGACACCCAGCTTCTTCTTGCCGACCAGGAAGCTGACTTCCAGCTCAAAGGTGTTCTCCGGCTTGCTTCTGTCGACAAATCCGAGATCCTGCGGGATCGGCTCATTGAAGATCAGGCGGCCGACGGTCGCATTGATGAGCTTGTACTGCATCTTGCCGTCGATCTCCTTGCCATAGCGGACACGGATCGGTGCGTGCAGGCCGATGGCGCCGTTGGCATAGGCGGTGATCGCCTCGTCAACGCTGGAATAGGAGTGCTTCGGGAAATAGGACGGAGCGCGCTTCTTGGTCTTTTCAGCGTCGTCCAGCGCAGCGGCGACGAGGTCGCCGTCGACCATCTGGTCAACCGGCAGATCGTAATCGCCGGCGTCCGTGACGAACACTTCCTCCGCGCCCTTTTCCTTTTTGCCCAGACGGACATAGGTCAGGTAGTACGTGCCGAGGATCATATCCTGCGTCGGGACCGTGACGGGCTTGCCGTCCTGCGGGCGCAGCAGGTTGTTCGCCGAGAGCATCAACATTCTGGCCTCGGCCTGCGCCTCTGCGGACAGAGGCACGTGAATTGCCATCTGGTCGCCGTCGAAGTCGGCGTTGAACGCGGTGCAGCACAGGGGGTGCAGCTTGATTGCGCGGCCCTCGACCAGCACCGGCTCAAAGGCCTGAATACCCAGACGGTGCAGCGTGGGAGCACGGTTCAGCATGACCGGACGATCCTTGATGATGTCTTCCAGTGCATCCCAGACTTCCGGTTCGCCCTTGTCGATCTTCTTCTTGGCGCTCTTGATATTGTTGGCAACGCCATCCTCGACCAACTTCTTCATAACGAAGGGGCGGAACAGCTCAATGGCCATTTCCTTCGGCACGCCGCACTGATAGAGCTTCAGCTCCGGGCCGACGACGATAACGGAACGGCCGGAATAGTCGACGCGCTTGCCCAGAAGGTTCTGGCGGAAGCGGCCCTGCTTGCCCTTGAGCATATCGGACAGGGACTTGAGCGCACGGTTGTTTGCGCCGGTGACGGCACGGCCGCGGCGGCCGTTGTCGATCAGGGCGTCGACCGCTTCCTGAAGCATACGCTTCTCATTGCGGATGATGATGTCCGGCGCGCTGAGTTGGATCAGGCGCTTGAGACGGTTGTTGCGGTTGATGACGCGGCGGTACAGATCGTTCAGATCGGAGGTCGCAAAGCGGCCGCCGTCGAGCTGAACCATCGGACGGATCTCCGGCGGGATGACCGGCAGGACGTCCATGATCATCCACTCCGGCTTGTTGCCGGAAGCGCGGAAGGCCTCGACGACCTCCAGACGCTTGATGATGCGCAGCTTCTTCTGGCCGTTTGCGTTTTTCAGCTCTGCACGGAGCTGAGAGGACAGCGCCTCAAGGTCAAGCTCGGCAAGCAGCTTTTTGACCGCTTCCGCGCCCATACCGGCGTCAAAATCGTCCTCATATTTTTCCCGCATATCGCGGTACTCTTTTTCGCTCAGGATCTGGCACTTGCTCAGCGGCGCGTCGCCGGGATCGGTGACGATATAGCTGGCAAAATAAAGAACTTTTTCCAGAATCCGCGGGCTGATGTCCAACAGCAGACCCATGCGGGACGGGATTCCCTTAAAATACCAGATGTGGCTGCACGGCGCGGCCAGCTCAATGTGGCCCATACGCTCGCGGCGGACCTTGCTGCGCGTAACTTCGACGCCGCAGCGGTCGCAGATCTTGCCCTTGAAGCGGATCTTCTTATACTTGCCGCAGTGGCACTCCCAGTCCTTCGTCGGTCCGAAGATCCGTTCGCAGAACAGGCCGTCGCGTTCCGGCTTCAGGGTGCGGTAGTTGATGGTTTCCGGCTTTTTGACCTCGCCGTAGGACCAATCGCGAATCATTTCCGGCGAAGCAATACCGATTTTGATCGCACTGAATGTCTTATTGCTCATCGTATTACTCCTCCTTTACTGTTCTTCCTCGTCGGTATCGGCATCGAACACGAAATCATCATCTTCGTCGTCGCTGCCGTCGGCATCGTCATCACTGTCCATGCCGATGATCTTTTCCAGTGCGCTGACATCGCTGTCCGTGCTGTCGGGGTCGATGCCGTAACCGGAGCTGAGGACCTCGTCCTCATCGGTCACGTAGTTCTGACCGCCTGCGCTGTAGACGACATCATCGTCATCATCGTCACGCAGCTCGATCTCCTCGCCCTGATCGTCCAGCACGCGGACGTCCAGACACAGGGACTGCAGTTCCTTGACCAGAACCTTGAAGGATTCCGGCACGCCGGGCTTCGGGACATTGTGACCCTTGACAATGGCCTCGTAGGTCTTGACACGGCCGGTCACGTCGTCGGACTTGACCGTCAGGATCTCCTGAAGGGTATATGCCGCGCCGTAGGCTTCGAGTGCCCAGACTTCCATTTCGCCGAAGCGCTGGCCGCCGAACTGCGCCTTGCCGCCCAGAGGCTGCTGGGTCACGAGGCTGTACGGGCCGGTGGAACGGGCATGGATCTTATCGTCAACCAGATGGTGCAGTTTGAGGAAGTAGGGGTAGCCGACCGTGACAAGGTTGTCAAACGGCTCGCCGGTACGGCCGTCGTACAGAACGGTCTTGCCGTCCTCGCGCAGTCCGGCCTTCTGCAGCGTCTCACGGATGTCCTTTTCGTTCGCGCCGTCGAAGATCGGGGTCGCGACCTTCCAGCCCAGCGCATGGGCTGCATAGCCGAGGTGGACTTCCAGAACCTGACCGATGTTCATACGGGAAGGAACGCCCAGAGGATTCAGCACGATGTCCAGCGGCGTGCCATCCGGCAGGAAGGGCATATCCTCCTCCGGCAGGATACGGGAAACGACGCCCTTATTGCCGTGGCGGCCCGCCATCTTATCGCCGACGGAGATCTTACGCTTCTGCGCGATATAAACGCGGACGACCTTGTTAACACCCGGAGCCAGTTCATCGCCGTTCTTGCGGGTAAAGACCTTGACGTCAACAATGATGCCGGCCTCACCGTGGGGAACCTTCAGAGAGGTATCGCGCACCTCGCGCGCCTTCTCGCCGAAGATCGCGCGGAGCAGGCGCTCCTCGGCGGTCAGTTCGGTTTCGCCCTTGGGCGTGACCTTGCCGACCAGATAATCGCCGGACTTGACCTCTGCGCCGATGCGGATGACGCCGTCATCGTCGAGATCCTTGAGGGTATCCTCGCCGACGTTCGGGATGTCGCGGGTGATCTCTTCCGGCCCGAGCTTGGTATCGCGGGCTTCGGTTTCGTACTCCTCGATGTGGATGGAGGTGAACACGTCCTCGCGGACCAGACGCTCGTTGAGCAGGATGGCATCCTCGTAGTTGTAGCCCTCCCAGGTCACGAAGCCGATCAGCACGTTCTTGCCCAGCGCAATCTCGCCCTGAGAGCAGGCCGGGCCGTCTGCGATGATCTGTTCCTTCGTCACGCGCTCGCCGACCTCGATGATCGGACGCTGGTTGATGCAGGTGCCCTGATTGGAGCGGGCAAACTTCGTCAGGAAATAATCCTTCACTTCGCCATTATCGTAGCGAACCGTGATGAGATCCGCGGAAACGCGGGTCACGACGCCGTCGCCCTCGGCCTTGATGCAGACCTCGGAGTCCACGGCGCACTTCTGCTCGATACCGGTGGCGACGATCGGCGCCTCCGTGACCATCAGGGGCACGGCCTGACGCTGCATGTTCGCGCCCATCAGCGCGCGGTTCGCGTCGTCGTTCTGGAGGAAGGGAATGAACGCCGTTGCAATGGAGGTCATCATCTTCGGGGAAACGTCGACGTAGTCGATCGTTTCGCAGTCGACGGACAGGATCTCATTGCGGTGGCGGCAGGTAATGCGGCTGTTGATGAGGAAGCCGTTTTCATCCTTCGGCTCTGCGGCCTGCGCGATGTAGTAGTCATCCTCAACGTCGGCGGGCATGTAGTCCACCTGATCGGTCACGCGGGAGCCGACATACTTGCCGGTCTCGTGATCGTAGATCTTCTCGACCTTGCGGAAGGGCGCTTCCACGAAGCCGTATTCATTGATCTGGGCATAGCTGGCCAGATAGTTGATCAGGCCGATGTTCGGGCCTTCAGGCGTTTCGATCGGGCACATACGGCCGTAATGGCTGTAGTGGACGTCTCGGACGTCGAAGGAGGCGCGCTCGCGGCTCAGGCCGCCGGGGCCGAGGGCCGACAGACGGCGCTTGTGCGTCAGCTCTGCCAGAGGGTTGTTCTGGTCCATGAACTGCGACAGCGGGGAGGAGCCGAAGAACTCCTTGATGACCGCGGTCACGGGGCGGATGTTGATCAGGCTCTGCGGGGTAACGGCATCCAGATCCTGCACGGTCATGCGCTCGCGAACCACACGCTCCAGACGGGTGAAGCCGACACGGAACTGGTTCTGCAGCAGCTCGCCCACGCAGCGCAGGCGGCGGTTGCCGAGATGGTCGATGTCGTCGGTGGTGCCGACGCCGCAGGCGACGCAGTTGAGGTAGTTGATGGAAGCCAGAATATCGTCGCGGGTGATATGCTTGGGAATGAGGTCGTCCAAGCGCTCCTCGATGGCGTCCTTCCAGCCGTCGGCCGGGACGGTGTCGAGCATCTCGAAGAGGACCTTGCGGCAGACCTTTTCCTTGACGCCGTATTCCTTCGGGTCAAAGTCGACGAAGTTCTTCATATCGACCATGTAGTTCGAGAAGATCTTGCAGTTCTTGCCGTTGACCGTGATCACGGCATCGCAGACACCGCGGGCGGACAGCTCCTGCGCCTGAGCGCGGTTGAGCACGTCGCCGGGCATGGCAAGGATCTCGCCGGTGCGCGGGTCAGCGACCGGCTCGGCGATCTCCTGTCCGTTCAGGCGGCTCCAGATGTCCATCTTCTTATTGAACTTATAGCGGCCGACGCGGGAAACGTCATAGCGGCGCGGGTCGAAGAACAGCGCGTCGAGGTAGGCGGCGGAGCTGTCCACTGTGGGCGGTTCGCCGGGACGCAGGCGGCGGTAGATCTCCAGCAGGCTTTCCTCGCGGCTCTTGCAGGGATCGCGCTCGATGGTGGCAAGGATGCGGTCATCCTCGCCGAACAGTTCCTTGATCTGCGCATCGGTTTCCACGCCCAGCGCACGGATAAGGCAGGTGATCGGCAGCTTGCGGTTCTTGTCGATGCGGACAAAGAAGGTGTTCTGCTGATCGGTTTCATATTCCAGCCACGCGCCGCGGTACGGAATGACCGTCGCGGTGTAGGTGTGCTGCTCGGCCTTGTCCACCGTGTCGCCGTAGTACATACCGGGACTGCGGACAATCTGAGAAACGATGACGCGCTCTGCGCCGTTGATCACGAAGGTGCCGCCGTTCGTCATGAGCGGGAAATCGCCCATGAAGATCTCCTGATCCTTGATCTCGCCGGTCTCCTTGTTGAGCAGGCGAACCCGAACCTTGATCGGCTTGGCGTAGGTGGCGTCGCGCTCCTTGCACTCCTCGATGGTATACTTCGGCTTCTCGTCGAGAGAATAGTCGAGGAAGGAGAGCTCCAGCTTACCCGTGTAGTCGGTGATCGCCGCGACGTCGTGGAACACTTCGCGCAGGCCCTCGTTCAGGAACCAGTTGTAGGAATCCTTCTGGATCTTCAGAAGGTTCGGCATCTGGAGGATCTCCTGATACTTCGCATAGCTCTTGCGCTCTGTCTTCCCGTACTTCACGTCCTTGATTTGCATATGGGTCATCACAGCCTTTCTGTACTCATTGGATGTGTCATTTGCATTCTGACACGCCGGGGTGCGTTGACTGTTTGTCATCCATCCCCCTTGCGTGTGCCGGGTTTCCGTGTTATAATAGATTCTGCAAGATGGAGAAATGGCAACGGCCACACTCCCGCAGTATAGGACACTATTCTATCATACATTTTTCCATTCGTCAACGTTTTTTCATAAATTTTATAAAAAATTGGAGTCAGCTTAGCTGACTCCAATTTTTTATTTGAAATACTCGCGGAAAATACGCGCCAGCGCACGGAAGCGCTGCACATCCGGCTGGGTGATCTCCCCTGCCGCGATCATCTTCTCAAAGGCTGTGCGGTTCACCCACCTCGCGCCGCAGGTTTCCCCCGGCTGAAAAACAATTTTGGAAAGCGGCACATCCCTGCGCAGCGCGTAGGTATCGGAGATCCATGTTTTCCCACGCACGCTGTCCAGAAAAACGAATTCCTCCGGCGCGGCGAGGATCCCGGTTTCCTCGCGCAGCTCGCGCACAATCGCCTCGCGGCTCGTCTCTCCGGCGATCACTGCGCCGCCCGTTGTCTCCCACAGATTCGGATAGCTCTCTTTCTCCGGGGAACGCTTGGTCAGCAGGAGCTGCCCCGCACTGTTGAAGATCCAGACAAACACAATCAGGTGGTAATCTCCCGGCTGCATCGGCACGCCGCGCCGGTGCGTCCGGCCGGTCAGCTGCCGCCGCGCGTCATAAACGTCCCAGAGTTCCATTTAGGCCGCACCGGTCAGATGCTCGATCAGGATCTTGATGCCCATCAGAACCAGAATGATGCCACCGATGAGCTCGGCCTTCGACTTATATTTGCTGCCGAAGATATTGCCGATCTTCAGGCCCACGGTGGAGAACAGGAAGGTCGTCACGCCGGTGATGGCGATGGCCAGCCAGATATTCGTTTCCGTCATGGCGAAGGTCACGCCGGTCGCCAGCGCGTCAATGCTCGTCGCGACCGCCAGCGGAAGCATGGTCTTGAAGCCGAAGGAATCGTTCAGCTTCTCCTCCTCGTGGCTGAGCGCCTCGCGGATCATATTCGCACCGATCAGAACCAGCAGCACGCAGGCGACCCAGTGGTCGAAGCGCTTGATGTACTCGGCAAAGGAGCTGGCAAGCAGGAATCCCAGCAGCGGCATCAATGCCTGAAAGCCGCCAAAATAGCCGCCGACGATCAGAGCGTGACGTGGCTTGACCTTATTCACAGAAAGGCCCTTGCTGATAGATACGGCAAAAGCATCCATCGACAGAGCGATCGCCGTCATGATCAGGTCAAACAGATTCATGTGATTTCCTCCGATGACGTCATTTGGGTAAAAAATGACGTCGAAGCAAAGCGGACTTTGCTCCGACGTGGTGCGAGTGATGCGACTTGAACGCACACGACGGTTGTCACACGCCCCTCAAACGTGCCTGTCTACCTATTCCAGCACACTCGCATATCCAATTTGCTTGTTAATTATAGTGAATTTCCGGCGGTTTGTCAATACCTAATTTTGCTTTTTTCGGACTTGTGGTTTTTCCACCCTTCTGCTACAATAAAACATACGACAGGAGGGATCCATTATGCCCCGTTTTTTTGTACCGAAACAGGAGATCGGCAGCAGCTTTCTGGTGCTGACCGGTGAAAATGCCGCGCACGCAAAGGTGCTCCGCCTGAAAAACGGCGACGATGTGACCATCTGCGACGGCGAGGGAACGGACTACATCTGCACCGTGTCCGACGTGGCAAACGGGCAGATCAGTCTGGTCGTCCACAGCGCCGACCCCTCGCAGAGCGAGCCGAAGGTCGCGTGCAGCGTCTATATGGCCTTTGCCAAGGCCGATAAATTTGAGCACGTCATCCAGAAGGCAACCGAGCTTGGTGCAGCAGAGCTGGTGTGCTTCCCGTCGGTGCGCTGTGTTTCCCGTCCGGACGAAAAATCGCTGGTGAAAAAACTGGATCGCTGGCAGAAGATCGCCGCCTCCGCCGCCGAGCAGTCGCGCCGCGGACGCATCCCGCAGGTGATTGCGCTGCCCTCCTATTCTTCGGCCTTGAAGCGCGCCGCAGAGGCTGACCTTGCGGTCTGCTTCTATGAGAATGAAGAGCAGCTCACCTTCCGCGCGGCGATTGAGGCCGCGCCCTTCCGCACGGCTTCCATTCTGACCGGTCCGGAGGGCGGCTTTGAGTCGGAGGAGGTCCGGCAGGCTGCCGAGGCCGGGCTGAAGATCTGCACGCTTGGCTGCCGCATCCTTCGCTGCGAAACCGCCCCGCTGTGCGCGCTCTCCGCGCTGATGTACGCCACCGGGGAATTTTAGAGGAACCATTTTTAACGTCCCGCAGAGCTTCCTCTGCGGGACGCATTTTTTCTCCCCGGCTGCATATCTTGTACCAGACTGCTTTGGGGAGGCTGATCGGATGGGACGCAACAACTCGATCCTCGGCGGTGCGCTGCTGCTGACGGCTGCCAATCTTCTGCTCCGTCTGACCTCCATCGTTTTTCAGGTCTTTCTCTCCGCGCAGATCGGCGCGGCCGGTCTCGGACTGCTACAGCTCGTCTCCACCATCGGCGTGTTCGCCATGCTTGTCGGCACCTCCGGGGTTCGTGTTGCCGCCATGTACCTGTCCGCCGAGGAATTCGGCCACCGACGTCTGTCCGGCGTAAAGGAGGCCATGCGCACCTGCCTGCGCTGGGGCCTGCTGATCAGCAGCGCCGCGGGGCTCCTGTTGTTCGCCCTCTCCGGCTTCTTTGCCGTGCGCTGGCTGGGCGACGTGCGCGCCGCCTCCAGCCTGCGCATCATGGGGGTACTGCTCCCCTTTTCCTGTCTGTGCGGCATCATGACGGGCTACTTCACCGCCTGCTCCCGCATCCGTCAGCTGGTCGTGATCGAAATTGCGGAGCGGCTCGTTTCCATGCTGCTCACGGTCGCACTTCTGCTGACCTGGGCGCACGGCAATCTGGAACGTGCCTGCTGCGCCATCACCTTCGGCAGCTCCGCAGGGTGCATCTTCGATTTCTTTCTTCTCTATTTCATGTATCGCAGGGACATCCGCTGCGTCCCCGCGCCGGAAACGGATCTGCAGATGCAGAAGCGGATGTTTCGTCTCTGTGTTCCGCTCGCACTGAACGACTATCTCCGCGCCGGGCTGAACACCGCCGAGCAGCTTCTAATCCCCTACGGCCTTGCCCGCTACGGCGGCTCCGGCGAGGCAGCCATGGCCGCCTACGGCACCATCCACGGCATGGTATTCCCCATTCTGATGTTCCCCGCCGTGATTCTTTATTCCGTATCCGATCTGCTCGTCCCGGAGCTCTCGCGCTGCCGCGCGATGCGGCGGAACCTGCGCATCGTTGACCTGACAGACAAGTGCATCCGCATGGGCAGCCTGTTCGCCGCCGCCGTGAGCGGTTTTCTTTTCGTGACCGCAGACGCGCTGGGCGAGCTGATCTACCACAGCGCCGATGCCGGGCGGTATCTTCGCGTCTTCGCGCCGATGGTCCTGATGCTCTATCTTGACGCCATTGTCGACGGGATGCTCAAGGGACTTGCCGAGCAGGTGAGCTGCGTGCGCTACAACACCTTCACCTCCGTGCTGGACGTGATCTTCCTCTATCTGCTCCTGCCGCGCCGGGGCATCCGCGCCTATATTCTCACCTTCGCTCTGACCCACGCGATCAATCTATTTCTCAGCATCCGGCGGCTTCTGACCGTCACGGCGCACCGGATGCGTCCGGCGGATTTTCTGCGTCCGCTCCTGACCTACGTTCTTGCGCTGCTTCTCTTTCTGCTGCTGCCTGGCGAGGATTCTCTCCGAACGATCGTCCTGCACGGAGGTGGTTTTCTGGTGCTGCTTATCGCCGGTTTCGTGCTGTCAGGCGCCTTTGCGCCGCGCGACTACCGCTGGCTGCGCCGCGTCTTTCTCCGCAGCATTGACACCCGCAGAAATTCGGGGTAAAATGGCAAAAAAGGAGGCGTCGCCATGTCTGCCAAATCCGAACCGCAAGCGCTGGTTCACCCCATTCCCCCGCTGTTTGACGCGCAGTCGCGCGTGCTGATTCTCGGTTCCTTCCCCTCGGTCAAATCCCGCGAAGCGAAGTTCTTCTACGGGCATCCGCAGAACCGCTTCTGGCGCGTTCTTGCCGCGCTGACCGGGTCGCCCCTCCCTGCGACCATTGAGGAAAAGAAGCGGCTGATCTTGGAAAACCACTTTGCGCTCTGGGACAGCATCGCGAGTTGCACCATCACCGGCTCCTCCGACAGCAGCATCCGCGATGTCGTGCCGAACGATCTGTCCGTTATTTTAGACCATGCGCCCATCGAGAAGATCTTCTGCAACGGCGCGGCCTCCCTTGCCTGTTACCGCCGGTATATTGAGCCGGTCACGCACCGCGCAGCCTCCGCGCTTCCCTCCACCAGTCCGGCCAATGCCGCATGGACGTTGGAGCGTCTGATCGAAGCCTGGCGCGTCATATTATGAAAAGAACCAGCGGCGTTTACACGCCGCTGGTTTTTTACGTTTCAAAGAATTTTCGCAATTTCAGTCTGTCCCGAAAGCAGAATGCGGCTTCCAGCCATTTGCTGCACCATCCGACGAGCGTTCCGTTGACCAATGCGCAGATAACCGTGCCCAGCTTCACACCTTCAAACCGTCCGAATCCGAAAAACACAAAGGACAGCGCGATTCCGATCAGGCAGCTGACACAGTCGTAGATCGTCTTGACCCGGCCGATGTCCTTTCCGCATTTCGCCGCCAGCTCCTTGACGAACAGCTCGTAAGCCTCCGGCGCAATGTAGGTATGAAACAGCAGCGCCACACCCGCCGCGCAGAAGAGCATCCCAAGAAAATAGCAGGCAATGCGAAACACCGTGCCGTGAAGATCGATCCGTGCAACGGCAGAGATGGACAAATCCAACAGAGAACCATAAAGAATTGCCGTAATAAAGGAGAAAAGATACCCTTTTTTGAACTTTCGCATCATCAGGGAAAGAACGGCCAGCAGCACAGCCTGCAGCACATATTCCGACACGCCAAAGGAATACCATGGCAGGAATTCCGATACCTTCAGATGCAGCAGATAGGCCGGCGCGACCACCATGGACATTCCGAAATCCGCGCGCTCCATGAGTGCCGTGCCGAGCGCCAGGACGATGATTCCGATCGCATAAGCAAGCTCCGTGTAAAACACCCGTTTTGTTTTCATATTGCACCTCCGTTGAAATAAGCTCACCGTTTGGTACAGAAACGGGAAAAGATGCCTGTATCATGCCGGAAATCGGCCGGATTCTCAAGTTCAAATAACTTCTCAGAACACCCAGATCGCAGGCAGCTCGGAGAAGGTCATCCCCAGCTTTTCCTGCAAACGCATGGAAGCGTCGTTGCCCTCCACCACATGGCAGAACGGCACCCAGCCGCGTTCCAGATGCAGGCGGATGAGGCTGCCCTCCAGCAGATAGCCGTAACCCCGGCGGCGATATTCCGGGAGAATTTCAAGAAGGCCCATGCTTCCCTCGTCGTGCATTCCGATGAAGCCCGCCAGCGTCCCATTGTCAAAGAGGCCCCACATCCGGCCGCAGGCGATGCGGTCGCGCAAATAGTCGAGGTTATTCTGCTCCGGATGGTAGTGCGCCGCCAGAAATTCTGCGTATTCCTGCCCCAGCGGGTGGATGTCACAGGGAGCCAGCTCCGGCGGTTGTTTTTTCAAATAGACTGCCTGCACGCAGGGTGTCTGACCGTGCAGGCCAAATTCACGGCAGATCGCATCCGCGGCATCGTGGCTCCGCACGCAATACTGATCGCAGCGTTCCAGTCCCAACTCACGGACGCGGCGGCAGAGCGTTTCGCCATCCAGAATATCGCTTAAAATCGTTCCGTCCGGCCGGGTGACGATTCTTCCCTCCGACCACTGCGCCACGAGCGTTGCGTGCTCGCGCTTGAGCGCTTCTTCGATCTCCACATTTTCAAATCGGTTTTGCATTTTGTATCTCTCCGTCGATTTCGCTATTTTGCGGCTGAAAAACAGAGTCCGGGGTCGTGGAGAAGGGTTTACCGAACAAATTGGCAGTATGCCTTCCCTGTTCCCGGATTTCAAAAACAATATAGCAGGATTTATCGGAAAGGTCAAGCGGGATCTGGTTCCCGGGGAAAAGCTGTGCTGAAATTGAAATGGGCAAGTACAGCAAAGCAGGCCGCTCCCCACGCGGGGAGCGGCTGAACAACAGCCTTGTGCGCCGCATCGGTACGCTGAACTGCGGCCACTCCGCGCATCCGATTGTGTACGGCGCAAGCATTCCACAATATACGCCGGAAGAGCTGGAAGAAATGCGGCAGAAAAACGAGAAGGGCATCAGCTTCCGGGGCAAGCATTGCACCGGCTACGAGGCCACGCAGAGGCAGCGGCGGCTTGAGCGTGCGATTCGTGCGCAAAAGCGGAAAATTCTGATTGACAAGGCCACCGGCGATGCGGGAAAGCTGGAAACCGACCAGATCAAGCTGCAACTTTTACAGCAGGATTACAAAGCCTTTTCCAAGGCGGCGGGTCTGCGCACACAGAACGAGCGGCTGGAAAAGGTTGGATTTGCGTGGAAAGAGGCTACGGAAAGTCGAAAGGTTGCGGAATCGCATTATAGAGAATGGTCAAAGTCAATTGGTGCAGATAATTCCATAAAAACACTTGCAGAATACTACGATGTGAAGTATAATGACTTTCTTCGGTATGAGCTTCTGCAAAGATACGCACGCGATGTCGACTCTGGTTGGATTTCCCCGCTGTCGCGTTTCGACAACTACGAAGCGCTGTACAACCAGATTCAAGCCGAGATTGTCGGAACGACGGCAAGCAACGGAGTTGTAATAACGGGACAGTCACAGCACTTTATGCAGCGCGTAATCGGTACGATGGTAGACCCGCAAAAGCTCCGCGATAATTTGCAGATCATTCGCCGCTCTGGTGTTGATATAAACAGCATCAAAGACACATTGTATAACCCTGTGGAGGTATGCCCTATCAGGGTGTCGCAAAGTTGGCAAAAGAGCGTTAAGTTAAACGGGAAGGCCTGCTCTGTGACCATTAACCCCGACACTGGCATTCTAATTCAAACCAACCCGCGCAAGGAGGAATAAATATGGTGAAAATGTCGGACGAAGCAAAGCGCTTCGTTTGCAAGAGATTTCCAGAAATTGACCTGAATACTATTAAGGTCAATGATCTTCTGGATGTCCTCGATAATCTCATGTGTGACAGTCTGGACGATAACTACAACCCGACGCCGGAAACACGAGAGATTGAAAGCGTGTATGACGAAATCTACTGTTGCAATTAACAGGAGGTACGGCACATGGACAACTTTAAAGCAGTATACAAGATTCTTACCGCGCTGGAAAAGGCGATGGATTTGCCGGAATTTGACGTTATGGAGATCGGACCGGATGCCCTCGGCGTATCGAAAGAGCGTTGGAGCCGTTATCTTGAGATGATGGCAGACGTCGGATATATCAAGGGCGTAGCCTTCCGGGCGAACGTCCTCGGCGAAACTGTCGCAAACGCAAAGAATATCCGCATCACCCTGAAAGGGCTTGAATATCTGCAAGAGAATTCCATCATGCGGAAGATTTACAATGCAGCGAAAGGCGTTGTAGATATTATTCCGTAACAGTGGAACAACTGAATGATGATTTAAGGCACTGTGTAAAAACACGGCGCCTTTTTTCATACCCATTTGGCCTATCTGCGGGTCTAAAACGCAGGGCGGCGGGAGCTGGCAACCTCCTAAAACGCCTAGCCGGGAAAGGAAAAAACAATGAAAACGGAATTTTTACAGAATTTCAAGGTTGGCGATCAGGCTCTCCCGAAGGAGATCATTGACGCAATCCTCGCCGAGAACGGCAGGGACATCGAGGCGGCGAAAAAGCCGTTTGCGGACTATGAATCCGTCAAGGAGCAGCTCAAGACCGCCAAGATTTCAATTCACGCTTCCCGTCTGGGGAGCGACCCAGATTATATTTTTCATCCGTCTGCTGGCCTAACGAGAACTTCGCCCTCTGGGCATAGTATCCCTCCGGATTCCTCTCTTCTCCGAGCGTTTTCAGCACATCGTCCGACAAAATGCTCTGGTGCGTGGTATTGACAATCTGAATTACGTCTGCTATACTGAAATTGAAGGTAGTGTTGGAGGGCAATACGCTGTTTGCGTAACCCGGTTCCCTTGCGGAAGACTCACTACCTTCTTTTTTTACGAGCCTTCCGTTAAACGCATGTGCGAGATCAATTGTATCAATCTTTTCCACTTTATTTGTGTGCTGCTCAACCGTAATTATCGCCGCAATGTTCCCATCTCCGCTTTTCAGCAAGGCTACCATTGCATAGGTTCCGATTGCTTCCGGATTTTTATTGTTTAGCGCATTGACCGGGATTGCATTTGCCACAACCTCACCGCAAATTGCCCCAATTCTCGCATTTGTTCTCAATCTGGCCGGATTTCCCCCGTCCATACTGGGTTGAATCGCAGGCTTGCTTATGATAATTTCCCTGTGGCTATACTTGTTTTTAACCGCCACAACAGTGTTGTCCAATTTTCGCCCGATCTTTTTTGCATTTTCAAGCCCGAGGCTGATTACGAGATCCCTGTCAATTTTTCCATCAGATTTTACCTCTGATAGTGGCGGCAGCTCCGTAATTTCCATATCCGGCTGATGCGTCAGGAAATCATAGGAATAGATTTCCGAGTTCTCTGTCATGGACTTTCCCTGATAGCTATATTGATCAATGCTCGCCTTTGTGTCGCCCTCTCGGGTGGCTTTTTCGTTCCTGTCGCTGTCCTGCGTCCGGCGGGTAGCGGCAGAAACCTCCGCCGAGGGTTCCCGGCTCTCCACCTCTATTCAATCCACGCTCCCCATGTGGGGAGCGACCGCGGCGGAGCTGGACAGGGTGACGGGGACGCAATTTCAATCCCCGCTCCCCGTGTGGGGAGCGACTCCTGCGTGGCCGACGTGGGGACGGGGGAAAGGGAGGAAACGAGATTGCTGAACTGAGCTACCGACGCTCTTCCGGATGGGCGTTATAGTATTCCTCCAGCGCTTCGTTCTCTTTGCGCCTTTCGTACAGTCTAATAATGCGTTTTGGAAGCCAGATGGGAATCGCGGCAATGGCAACACGCAAAAACCATGGCAGAGAAATACCGAAGTAACTGATGGCTAAGCAGATGATTACGAACAAGCCGTAAAAACTGATACGAATGAATTTATTCATGAATGATACCTACTTCCTTAATTTAGCGGGGGTGGCATTTCTTGCAAGGCTCGTAGCCGTTGTCGAGCGCTTCGTCAAGATCATCAAAATAAATGCGGTTGTTCTTATCTGGCAGGAAACTGCAATCCGGGGTATGAATCTTTTTACTTGATTTATTCCCAATATAGCGGTGCTCTGCCGGTTCGGTCTGTTTAATGGAAGAAGTAGATGAAGCGGATGAAGCGGAAGTGCCGGACTGGCCGCTCCCGCCAAGACAATACTGACAACGTGAATATCCTTCAAGGATGGGCTTTGCCAAACTTTGAAATTCAACACGGTACTCTTTATAGGGAAGATGAGAACAAGTGCGCTCATGAATTGTTTTTGTTTTAGAATTTCCTATATAGCGGCAAGTGGAAGTAGTGAAAGAAGTAGAAGAACCGGGTGAAGTAGAAGAGAAACTACGCGAGGACGAACCGCAGATAAGCAAGACCGAAAGAAGGACAATTACAGAAGCAAGGACACCAATGATACTTACAAAAATACGATGTTCGCGCTTTTGTTTAGAAACTGAGGAGAGAAGTTTTTTCTGCTGATTGCTGAGCTGTTGGTTTTCTCTGCGGAGAGATTCATTTTTGGAAAGAAGTTCTCTGTTCTTCTCAATTACCTTTTCCGTTCTGCTGGCGGTTACTGAAAGCTGGAGATTTTCGTCGAGTGCGTCCTCCAGACGGATGCGTATGGAGTGAAACTCACGGGCGCAGCGGTTATAGTAGCAATGTTCTCGGAGATAACGCTCATAATCGTCAGAAGATCGGATGGTCTCCCCGTTATATGGGTTCCGGAGGCCGACATATTCCGGAAGAAAAGGATATAAAATTCGGGCACCGGCCGCATCCGCGTCGATGTTCAGCGTTGTGACGTGCTGATCAGGCAAAGGGAACGGCAGCTTTGGAGATGGCGGCATAGGAAGGCATCACCTCCAAGTCAATAGTAATTGTGCATAAGTACAATATTTGATACTTTTATATTACCGCGTGGGAAGAAAAACGTCAAGCAATATTTTAGTTAACACTACAAAAATGTCGGAAGGAGCGGAAAGATGAACTATGCGGCAGAGATTCGGAGGCTGATCGAGACGGGGACGGAGGAGCAATTAAGGAGGTTATACTGGTTTATTCTGGCATTCCTTGCAGCGGGAGGGGAGGAAAAATGAAAAGCGCGAAAAAGAGGACTGGCAGCGGGTGCTGTCAGTCCTCTTTTTTTGTTTCACCGAATTTCAATCCCCGCTCCCCGTGTGGGGAGCGACTTACCGTGATGCGCTGGAAACGGTGGATGATCAATATTTCAATCCACGCTCCCCGTGTGGGGAGCGACCTGATGGACGACGAGTACCGGAAAAAAATAGTCATTTCAATCCACGCTCCCCGTGTGGGGAGCGACCACTCGGGGCGCGGCCTCTGCGACGGGCACTCGGGGATTTCAATCCACGCTCCCTGTGTGGGGAGCGACGTCGGACTGCGCGTGATTGTCTTGGACAGACGAGATTTCAATCCACGCTCCCCGTGTGGGGAGCGACACAACGCGCACCGGCCGCTGGCACGCGGCTATACGCATTTCAATCCACGCTCCCCGTGTGGGGAGCGACGAGATAATAGCTCGCCGTTGCGGGCACAACGTAGATTTCAATCCACGCTCCCCGTGTGGGGAGCGACTCATCGGTCTTGTCGCTCCGGCGAATATGCTGCTATTTCAATCCACGCTCCCCGTGTGGGGAGCGACTCTGCCGGAGTGCAAGGAGGCGTAGGCCATGACGATTTCAATCCACGCTCCCCGTGTGGGGAGCGACGTCCCGGCATGCGCCACGGAAATTATATCCTTCCATTTCAATCCACGCTCCCCGTGTGGGGAGCGACCGCGGTAGAACTCCTGCATCCAAACGCCTTGTTGTATTTCAATCCACGCTCCCCGTGTGGGGAGCGACCTTGATTGCCGCTCTTGTCAGCTCCGGCTCCCGGAAATTTCAATCCACGCTCCCCGTGTGGGGAGCGACCTCCGAGGATTGCTTCCCCGTTGCGCTCGACGTATTTCAATCCACGCTCCCCGTGTGGGGAGCGACCCGAGCCAAACGCCGTCAACGATGGCGCAAACAAATTTCAATCCACGCTCCCCGTGTGGGGAGCGACCCTGCCGATTTCAAGCGAGCCTTTGCCAACGTAATTTCAATCCACGCTCCCCGTGTGGGGAGCGACCGGACGAATATGAGATATTGACAGACATGCCGTTATTTCAATCCACGCTCCCCGTGTGGGGAGCGACCCGGAGGATCGTTGTGGCCAGTTCCATTGACTGATTTCAATCCACGCTCCCCGTGTGGGGAGCGACCTCCATGTTATTCATTGGATTGCTCCTTTTCTTCATTTCAATCCACGCTCCCCGTGTGGGGAGCGACCAGAATCTCCTCGTCTGTCTTTCTCCGCATGGGCTGCATTTCAATCCACGCTCCCCGTGTGGGGAGCGACCTCCGTTTCGATGTTTGTTTCTCGCTTGAGGTAGATTTCAATCCACGCTCCCCGTGTGGGGAGCGACTCATTACAAGCAGATTCTTAAAAATGCGACCGTCATTTCAATCCACGCTCCCCGTGTGGGGAGCGACCTCCATGATTCTTCCCTCCTGCATCAGTGTATTTATTTCAATCCACGCTCCCCGTGTGGGGAGCGACCCTTGTATTTGAGCGTGAGCGTGTTATCCGCTGCGCCATTTCAATCCACGCTCCCCGTGTGGGGAGCGACTGAGATCGTACCGCACCTCGTCCCGGATTTTATCATTTCAATCCACGCTCCCCGTGTGGGGAGCGACCCGGAAGAAATGGGGCGAATGATGCTTGAATGGGAATTTCAATCCACGCTCCCCGTGTGGGGAGCGACCGACAATCGGGCATGACGGTGCGGCCTCAAAGTCATTTCAATCCACGCTCCCCGTGTGGGGAGCGACTCGATCTTGACGCGGTAGCCGATAGTGTAGCCAATTTCAATCCACGCTCCCCGTGTGGGGAGCGACCGACGGTGGGCGTATGAAACAGAGTGGCTATCTGATTTCAATCCACGCTCCCCGTGTGGGGAGCGACCTCTTTCAGCCGCTCCACTTTGCGCCTGCGCATGATTTCAATCCACGCTCCCCGTGTGGGGAGCGACGGTTCAGCCCGTCCACCTTGCGCCTTGTTGCCATGTATTTCAATCCACGCTCCCCGTGTGGGGAGCGACGGCGCACGAAATGGCGCAAATTTATAGCCTCGTCATTTCAATCCACGCTCCCCGTGTGGGGAGCGACTCCGCTGCTTACAAGAAGGAGCAGTAAGTAATCCATTTCAATCCACGCTCCCCGTGTGGGGAGCGACCATCGACCTGATCGAGGCGCAGGCGGCGGAGATCGAATTTCAATCCACGCTCCCCGTGTGGGGAGCGACCCGCCGGATCGCGCAAGGCCAACGCCAGCGCGTCATTTCAATCCACGCTCCCCGTGTGGGGAGCGACTGCATCCGAGAATGTGACGGTTGCCTCCGGAAGATTTCAATCCACGCTCCCCGTGTGGGGAGCGACTGTAACTCACCTGTTTGCAGTCCTTGACGTTGAAATTTCAATCCACGCTCCCCGTGTGGGGAGCGACCTTCGCGTTCGGGATTTGCGCATAGAAGCTCTCCGATTTCAATCCACGCTCCCCGTGTGGGGAGCGACAGACAACGCGCTGTTTGAGAGGGTGGTCATACCGATTTCAATCCACGCTCCCCGTGTGGGGAGCGACGTACGAGATCGATTCCTACGCAGAATATAGCGAGATTTCAATCCACGCTCCCCGTGTGGGGAGCGACCGTATGGGGCAGCGCCCATCGTGCGGCTTGCACCGAATTTCAATCCACGCTCCCCGTGTGGGGAGCGACAGGATTTGCGTCAGCTTGACTTGCCCGGAGCCGATTTCAATCCACGCTCCCCGTGTGGGGAGCGACCAGAGTATATGCACTTCTGTTCAAAACTTCTGAGATTTCAATCCACGCTCCCCGTGTGGGGAGCGACGAAGCTCCAGATCCTCCGCTTCGCCGTTGTAAAATTTCAATCCACGCTCCCCGTGTGGGGAGCGACCTATCGGCTGCGCGATCTTCGCAGTGGAGCGAGGCATTTCAATCCACGCTCCCCGTGTGGGGAGCGACCCTGAACCTTGCAAAGGCGGTGGGAAAGGCGCTATTTCAATCCACGCTCCCCGTGTGGGGAGCGACAGCAAAATTGCACAATTCTTCGCCTGCAATTTTGCGCAAAAGTGACAATAGTTTATTGTTTTTACCGGATTTTCACCGGCCGGACAATTTTATGGAGCACACATCCGCCCCATAAAATTGCAAAATCCGGTGCGAAGCAAAGCGCGAACCCTGCTTGCTTCCCTTTCGCACTAGAGAATCAGGGTTTCCGAGGGGTCATATCCCGGCTTTGCGCCAAAGTGTTCAATTCGCGTCTGATAGCGGTCTCCGAGATTATAGAACCGCAGACTGTCCTTTTCCTTGTCCATGATGCCGCAGAGCTTTGCCTGCAGCGCGCGAAGCTGCGCCGCGTCGAGCAGGCACTCAAACACGCTGTTCTGCACGCGCTGCCCATAATTGACGCACTGCTTCGCAATCAACCGCAGTCTCCGCCGTCCCGCGGCATCCTGTGTGCTGACATCGTAGCTGATCAGTACAAGCATACCGCACCTACTTCCATAAAAACGGCGGATAACCGTCCAGATCGCCGCGCAGGCATCTGGCGAGGAGCAACGCCTGCACATGCGGCACCAAGCCCCACTGCACCTTTTCCTTGAGATAAGGATGCGTAATCGTTTCGCGCTTGCGCGCCTGCCACGCCTGAATGAAGCGCCGGCGGCCGTCATCCGTCAGAATGACCGCCCCGCTGTCCTCCTGCTGAAAATCCCGCCGACCGACCACGCGATTGTTAATGCAGGTCAGCACAAAGCGGTCGGCCAGGCTCGGCCGCAGTTCTTCCATCAAATCCAATGCGAGAGAAGCACGCCCCGGCCGGTCGCGGTGCAGAAAGCCGACATAGGAATCCAGTCCAACACCCCCGAGCGCTGCGGCGCAGTCATTGCTCAGCAGCGCGTAGGCGAAGGAAAGCAGCGCGTTGACCGGGTCCAACGGAGGTCTTCGGCTTCTGCCGCGGAAGCAGAAGATTTCCCGATCTCCCAGAATCATTTCATCAAACACGGCGAAATACGCCGCAGCAGCATCGCCCTCTATCCCGCGCAGACGTTCCGGGTCTTGTGCTTTCAACGCAGACTCCATGGCGGCGCGCAGCGTTCCACAGGCTGCCGTCAGGCGATCGGCATCGACCCGGAGCGTATGATCCCGCAGGGTGCGGCCGATGCACCACCTTGCATTGTAGAGCTTCCCGAATATCATATTGGAAGCAATTTTACAATACTGCTCCGCCTCATCGGCGACGCGATACTGCGTACGGCGCAAAAGGACATTCCCGTTGGACTCGCCGCACACTCTGGCTAAAAATCTCCCGTTTGGCGTGAAAAAGCTGAGCTGCACGCCGCGGCGGGCGCAGGCGCCCATCAGCGCCGGGCTCGCACCCGGATAGGCAAAGGTGCTGATGCCCTCCAGTGTATGCAGAGGAAAGCGCCCCGCTTCCGCATCGCCGCGCCGGATCACCACATTCTCGCCATCGAGTGTGAGATAACTGTCCTCCGTCAGAACAAACAGTGTGTTGAGCAGTTTTTTCATGGCATATCCCCCATGTGCTCAGCGAGATAGTCCGCGACCGTCGGCGTTCTGCCGAGCTCCGGCAGGCACAGCTCCCGGAGGGAGCAGGCATTGCAGCGTTTGCTGCGCCTGACCTGCGGGGTTCTGCCGCGCCGGTAGAGCTCGTGCATCTGCGCGAGCGCGCTTCGCACCTCCTCGCGCAGTTCCGGCGTAAAGCGGACACGCTCGCGCCGCCGCGTTTCTCCGTAGAAAAGGGCGCCTTCCGGAATCTCGCAGCAGAGCATTTCTTCCAGACACATCGCCTGCCCGCAAAGCTGCGCCGCATCGCAGTTATCCTCCTTGGGCTCGCCGCGCTTGTACTCGATCGGGTAAGCAAGCCACTTGCCCTCACGGCCTGGCAGCGGAACGCCCGCTTCATCACGGCGAAGCTCCAGCACATCGCACTGACCGGACACGCCGAGCCTCCGCGAAAAGACCCGCACACCGCGGACGGTCACAAGATCGCCCCGCTTTTCGTGCAGCGCCTCGTTGTGCGTTCTTTCGTGCAGAATTGTGCCGTCCGTCGTCCAGAAATTCTCCTGCCACTGCGCTTCCACATGGATCAGCGCCCACTGGCGGCGGCAGAACAGGAAATGCTGTAGGCCGGAGAGCTGCAAGAAGTCCTCCTCGCAGTATTCCGTTACCCCATACGCTGCACCGTGATGCCCTCCGGGACTGCCGCTTCGTTCACCTCTACCTCGTAGTCGGTATAGGCGCGTGCGACCTCGACCCCTTCCCGGCGGTGGACCTTGACGCAGTCAAAGAGCTTCCATGCAGGCGCATTGCCGAATTCGGAATCATGCTTGAACACGATCAGCTTGCGCACCGCCATATTACCGCGCGCCGCAGAATGATCCATTTCGAACATATTCAGGATCGCCTGCCAGAGAAGCTGTAAATCCTCCTCGGAGAAGCCGGTGGTCTTTCGTGCGAGATTGGCCGAAATGTAGCCCTCGCAGCGATAGAGGCCATAGGGAATGATGTACTTTCTTCCCATTTCCGTGTTCTTTTTCTTGGCGTCATCCTCCGTCGCGATCGCCACACGGGTGATCGTGATCTCCTGCGGGATGACCGGGTCGATCGAGCGGGAGAAGCCAAGCTGCACCGGCCCGCGCACCTGTCCGCAGTTCAGTGCTTCCTTGACAAACGTCGTCATCACTGCGCCGAAGGTGCGGATGTCATAGAACTCGCTGCACATGAAGTCGCGGATCTTCTCATCCAGCGCTTCATCCTTTTTCGGCTTGTCCTTCTTGGGATCTACCCCAAATTTATTATACGCTTCCAGATCGGAGCGGTTGAGCGGGACATTGTCCTTGATATAGATGCGGTAGCCCGCCTCCCCTTCCTTGACCGCTTCCACATAGTTGCGGATCTTGCGTTTCAGGCAGACGTCCGTGACGAGGCCGAGGTTTGTTTCCGGGTCGATGCGCGGCATATTGCCCGCGTCCGGGTCGCCGTTGGGGTTGCCGTTTTCCACGTCGTAAAGGATCACAAATTCATAGCGGTTTTTAATGGCGTTTTCAAACATCTTTTCTTCCTCCTCAATTTTTCTTTTTGCCGCAGCGCTCCTGTGGCTGATGATAATAGCCGAGCATGAAAATGCCCTGATCGTCCAAGTTCAGGTGTTTGGGGAAACTCTCCGTGATCTTGCCGGTCAGCTCATGAAGCTGCTTTTCACAGTCACCTTTCGTACCGCCGTTGATCTTGCGCAGGTGCTTCTCCGCCAGTTTCAGAAGCGTCGGAAAAACAACGGACGGCGTTTCGCAGGCGGAGGTGAGATACTTATCCTTGATCGTCGTATTGATGCCGGGATTGGCGGCGGATTGAATGTTCTCCAGCACGGCGAACAGCCGTCCCAGAAGATAGGGCAGATAGGTTGTCTGGTCGTTCAGTTCCACAGTCAAAGCCTCCTTGTTCTTTTCATTTCTCGAATTTCTCAGAAGATACGCCTTAATGATCGCAGCTTTTCCACGGCTGACATTGTGTTCAGCAAGGAGCCGCAGCATGGTGCTCTGGTAGAGGGTCGCGGGATAGCGCCCGCCGCTAAAGATCGAGCGCAGAACGTCGCCCGCCATCTGCGGCGAGGGTGTTTTGTCGCGGGAATTCTGGTTGACGGTTTCACGCAGGAGCTTCCAGAGCGGAAGCTCCGTTTCCTTGTCATTTTTCCACCGGGCGATCTCCAGCCGGTCAAAATGCTCCTTGAAATGCCGGACAAAGGCACCGAAATCGTTTTGCAGAAAGAAGCGCACCGACAGACGCGCAGCATTGGGCGCAAGGCCCAGCACATAGAAGCGGTTATCCGGATGCAGCGGCAGAGCATTCCAGTCGCAGTCCCTCCCCTGCGCCAGCGCGTTCATCACACTGCGCAGGTCGTCATCCGTCACGACGTTTCCGCCGTCGATCGCAAGACCGAAGAAATCCTGATACTGCGGCTCTGCATCCTCCGCCCAGAATACGACGGTCGTATCTCCCATTCTGCGGCAGTGATTGCTGTCCGAAAGCAGGCGGTTCAGCGCCGCAGTATAAGTGAAGGCAGCATAGCGCCCGACCGGCGCATTCTGATTCTGCACTCGTCCGTAGGAGCAGAAGGCATCTGCGTTGAAAGAAACCAGCGCCGCGCCCGAGGACTGCGCACCGTAGACACGCTTGATTGCCGGGTGAACATCCTCCGGCACAACGAGCTCCCCCGTGACCAGGCAACGCATTTTCTCCCCTTCGGGCGGCGTGTCGTAGTACTCCTGCCAACGCCGGCGGATCGCAGCGGATTCCTTCGCCAGCCGCCCATCAAACCAGAAGGTCAGATTCGCGCCCGCAAGGAGCTTGTCCGCCACCTCCGCGACGGTGGGATGCACCATGGCGTTTTCCGGCTCCCATGTCCGGAAAAATGCACAGATCGCCCGTGCTGCCGGGTCATCCAGATCGGACAGCAGCTTCAAATGCAGCTCTTTCGCCGCGGCAAAGCACTGTTTCGTGCGTTCCGGCTTCCCCTTGGCGTCGATGCCGAGCAGATACGCACTGTTGTCCCAGAGGAAATTTGCATTCACACCGGAGGTGCGCTTCACCGGCGCTGGAAGCTCCAGATGCCGCACGATCGCTTTTCCCTTTTCGTCCGCAGACTCCAAGGGCAGAATACGCAGCAGCTGCCCTGCCGCGTCCAGCTCCAGCGCATACTGCACGCGCGTTTCCGCCCAGCCGATCTCTCCGATCTCGCCGCGCGCACGAAGCGCCTCGTAATAGGCGGTCAAAGCCTGTAGAATCATCTCAGCACCTCCGGACTTTCCGGTGCGGGCACGTTCAGCACCCCATTTTCCAGTGCAGCGCGGAAGAACATGGGCGTGATGTTCCGAAGATCAGAGTAATCCATATCATAGAGCATCAGTCCCATGTCACGGGTTTCCCCCGTTGTCGGAATCTCTCCGCCCGGCCAGAGGCGAAATTGTGCCGGGAACTCCCGCACGCCGAAGCAGGGCTGATGATAGCACTGCCCTTTTTCCAGCCGTCTGCGCATAATGTCGCAGAATTTCCCCGCATTGTCCGACGGCGCCGCTTGATCCGTCATGACAAAATGCGCCTCGATCACATATCGGACATCCTGTAAAACCGTCGCGGCGCGCTGCTGGATGTCCTCCGAGGTACACAGATACACCTCCTGCTTTCCGCCGGACATGGCCGACCTTACGTTGTCCGCAGAAATCTTGCTCTTGACCTCATTGCGCCGGATCCCGGTGAACCGGATGGGCTGCATCACATAGATCCTGTCTATGACCCACCGCAGGCCCGGATGCCAGTAGATCGCCTCCAGCAGTCCCCGCGCCGCCGAGGGGGTCATCACGTCATAGCTCATTCGTTCTGTTTTCAGCTCCGGTCTGGAAAAGCAGGCGTAATCCCCCCAAACTTCCACTTTTACGGACATTTTTCCACTCCTTTCGTTCTTTTAATACAGCAATGCCTCCCCGCCCTCCGGAGAGAGCCTGAGGCCCGTCTTTTCGTCATAATTGGACATCAGCAGCAGGATGGCCGCATTTTCCGAGATACGTTCCACCGCGCCCGCCTCCTCCATCTGTCGGTAAGTATACGGATAGACCGACACGGCGTACTGCCCCAGCTGCCGCATCAGACCGCGCGACGGTCCGTCCTTCCGGAGGCGGGCAACGAGCCGTTCTCCTTCCCCCTGCGGGATGTAGACCGTGATCGTTTCGCTGTCGATCAGGCGGAAGCGCTTCGCCACTGTTTCAAACGCCATTTGCCCGCGAATGAGAGGAAGGCTCTCCTTCGCGTCCAGCGCTTTTTTATCTTTCAGTGCATAGAGCAGAAAATCAAAGTACGCCTGCACCGCCTCCGGCATGGACGGATCCGGGAAACGTTCCAGCACATAGCGCGCCGCGGCGATATTCTGCTCCAGTGCCTGCGGCGGTTTCGTTTCCGTATCGAAAATGTGGACGATTCCCTTCTCACCTCCCGGTTTTCCCTCGCGGTTGCAGCGCCCAGCCGCCTGAATGATCGAGTCCAGCCCGGCGACCGCGCGGTACACGCAGGGGAAATTCACGTCCACGCCGGCCTCGATCAGGCTGGTGGAAATGACGCGGCAGGCCTCGCCTATTTTCAGGCGCTCTTTGATGATCGCAAGCACCCGCCGCCGGTGTGCAGGCGTCATGGTCGTGGATAGATGGTACGCGCCCTCCGTCGGGAGCATCGCAAAGAGCTTCTGCGCCTGCGCGCGGCTGTTGACCACGCACAGCACCGCCCGCTCCTCCGTCAGCCGCCGTGCAAGCTCGTCGTCCGGGAGCAGCCCCTCCGAGCGATAGGACACCCGGCGGAAGAATTCGTAATTCTCCGCCACATCCGGGCAGAGTTCCTGCACGCCGCCCGGCAGGTAGTCCTCGATGATCGGGCGTAGGGAAGGCTGCGTTGCTGTGCAGAGCACCGCCGTGCAGCCGTAGGATCTGACCAGTTCCGTGATCGACCAGACGCACGGACGCAGGTCGTTGATCGGCAGCATCTGCGCCTCGTCGAAGATCAGAACGCTTCCGGCAATGTTATGCAACTTCCGGCAGCGTGCCGGGCGGTTGCCGAACAGCGATTCGAAAAACTGCACCGCCGTGGTCAGGATAATCGGCGCGTCCCAGTTTTCCGCCGCAAGATAGCGTCGGCGGTCCACCTCGCTCAGGTCGCCGCTTTCGTCCACCGGATATTCCACGTTGGCGTAGTGCGCAACGACGTTCTCCGCACCGAAGATATCTTCGAAAATCTCCTGCGTCTGCTCAATAATGCTCGTGTAGGGAATGATATAAATGATGCGCCGCGCGCCGTTGTGCAGCGCATGACGGAGGGCAAAGGCCATGGAGCTGACCGTCTTGCCGCCGCCTGTGGGGACTGTCAGCGTATAAAGTCCCTGCGGCTTCTCCCCCGCCTGCATGAGCTGCCGCAGGATCTTCGTACGCCGCTGATTCAGCGCTTCGCGGGAATCCCACCATTTCGCAGCATACTTCTCCAGCCGCCTCATCAGAACCGGCAGTGCTTCGCCGCATTTTCTGTCCACGGTGCCATTCTGCATGAAGCGTTCCGTATCCAGCCAGTCCGCGTCCACGAGGCAGGAATAGAGCATGTGCGTGTAAAAAAATGCAGCCTCCGGCGAAGTCAGCGCAGGCCCCGCACCGCAGGCGGGCACGCTGATCTCATTGCGAAAGGCTGCGTATGGTTCGATTTCGATGCCAGGACGTCTTTTCAGTCTGCCAAGGAGGGTCGTACTCTGCGCAGAATCCATCCGGCTGCCGCGATCCGGCAGACCGCGGTGATGGCCGGCGATGCAGAATGCCGCCGCGCTCTGGCCGCACTTCTGCGCCTCCAGCGTGCCCGCCGTGGAATGATCCACCTGAATCGCTTTGCCGCGGATTCTCTGCTGGAAAGCCTCGGAATACTTCCCGATATCGTGCATCAGGCCGCAGAAATACGCCGCGTCCGCCGCGCCGAAGGGCGCAGCAAAGTCGGCGGCCATTTTTGCAGCCGAATTCAGATGATCCGCAAGCAGCTGGGAACTCTCGTCCGTTCTATGCGCAAGATACGGCTTCATGTCTCCGCCTCCTTAGCTTGATTTCTATGTACCTTATTCTACCATAAAGACTTATAAAAGTACAGTGTTTTATCTAAAATTTACAAAATTCTTAAAACAGCTCGCGATCGATCGCAGCATCCGTGACCTTCCTTTGCCGGACTCTGCGCTGCATCAGGGGCCATAGCAAGTTGATAGGCTGTCCTCTGGAACAACTCTGACAGGCTTTTTCAGAAATCCGAATCTTTCCTCAAATGCCTATTGACATAGTAGGGATTTTGTGCTTGAATCCCTATCAGAAAGGTAGGCAATCAAAAACAAGGAGGAATGTCTCGTGATGGTCTAAACAAGGGGGGCGCTACACCCTGCGGGTCATGCTGGATGCCGTCCACATAGACATACGGGTATCTGCCGCCCTGCAAAGGACGGTTGCGCCAATCCTCGATGTGGACGTAGGCTTTCTTGTTCAGCTCACTGATGGTGGAAGGCGAGACTTTGCTGCCCCACAACGCCTCCGTGATGTCCTCCACCCGGCGCACAGAGACGCCTGCCAGGTACATTTCAATCAGAGCTTCCTCCACACTGCTCTCCCGGCGGCGATACCGCTCGATGATGGCAGTCTCGAAGGATACGCCCTTGAGCCGGGGTACATGGAGCGTGACGTCGCCGGAGGTCGTGGTGAGGC
>ERZ860322.219-NODE-219-length-45454-cov-9.997841_pt1 | contig 45454 bp, 48 predicted proteins | sample MGYA00509979_ERZ860322 | MGnify/ENA primary metagenome ERZ860322 (study PRJEB30046, sample SAMN00715217) | human gut metagenome | study: EMG produced TPA metagenomics assembly of the A metagenome-wide association study of gut microbiota in type 2...
CGCTTTTTTGAGAAAATCAAGCGTTTCGAGCTGATGCTCCTCGCTCTCGCCGGGAAAGCCGACTATAACGTCACATGTCATGCCGCAGTCGGGAAAATAGCGGCGCAGAAGCTGCATCGCCTCGTAAAACCGCGCGGTGTCGTACTTGCGGTTCATGGCCTTGAGCGTTGCATCGCAGCCGGATTGCAGTGAAAGGTGAAAATGCCGACACACGCTGCCGCATGCGGCGATCTTTTTGCAGAAATCCTCGGTTATGACGCTCGGCTCAATTGAGCCGAGGCGCAGGCGCATATGCGGCGCGGCGTCCGCTATCGCGCACACAACGTCGGCAAGGTCGGGCTTTCCGGGCAGATCAACGCCGTAGGACGCGATCTCGATGCCGGTTATGACAAGCTCTCGGTAGCCTTTTTTGTCAAGCTCGGCCGCCTGACGCACTGCCGCCTCCATGGGCAGGCTGCGCACTCTGCCGCGCGTGTACGGAATTATGCAGTAGGAGCAGAAATTCACGCACCCGTCCTGCACTTTCAGCATGGCGCGGGTACGTTCCTCCAGTCCACCGGCAGGGAGGACTTCAAACTCCCGGCGGCGCAGAGCGTTGTCCAGCTGTTCCGCCCGGATTTTGCCCTCCATGGCAGACAGCATCAGCTCCACGAATTCCCGTCGCCCGCCGCTGCCGCCGATGATGTCCACCCCCAGCGCACGCACCGCCTCCGGGGCGTGCTGGGAGTAGCAGCCGCATACGCCGATGACGGCGTCGGGATTATCCCGGCGGCACCGGCGGATGACCGCCCGGTTTTTCTTGTCCGCCACGGCGGTAACGGAACAGGTGTTGATAATATAGCCGTCGCAGGGCTGGTCAAACTGCCCGATCTCGTGCCCAAGCTCCGTCAGCAGCTGCTCCATGGCCTGGGTCTCATATTGATTTGTCTTGCAGCCAAGGGTATAGAATGCAAATCTCATATGTCAAATCCACCAATAAAGATGTCAAGAATTTGTATTAATCGTCCAAACCGACAGTTGAAATTTCGGGGAAAACTGCTATAATAATTGTCATCCACCGATGATACGGGGAAGTTAGTGCCACCGCCGGATCATTCCCCCCAATTATACACGAAAAAAACAGGTTTGTACAGTTGCAGGAGGTACTTTTGTGCGGGAATTTCAGGTTCGGCTCCAGTCGGTTCAGGATGTTCAGGAATTTGTGTCGCTGTCTACGGCGCGGGGGTTCCCTGTTATTATCCGGGACGCCAACAACAAGGTCAACGGAAAGAGCTTCATGGAAATGTTCTGTCTGGACCTGTGCGGTCCCCTGCGGGTGAACGTGGATTGCAGCGAGGAGGAGCTTGCCGCCTTTTGCGGTGACGCCGAAAGGTTCCTCATCAGATAAATATGGCTCTAGCAGCACCGTCCTGGGAATACTCGGGGCGGGTTTTTTTACGCCTTCGGCGGCGGATGTTTGACAATCCCTGCGCTTCATGGTATCATAACCCTATCTTAACAGGAGGCGTTCCGATGCAGTTTCTATACTATGCCCTGTTTGCCGCCGGCATCGTGGCGGTCGATCAGCTCTCCAAGTATTTTACCGTTGCGTACATTCCCCTTTACACGGACATTTCCTTTATCCCCGGCGTCCTGAATCTGACCTACGTGCAGAATTCCGGCGCGGCCTTTTCCTCCTTTGAGGGGCAGCAGTGGCTGTTTGCCCTGATTTTTCTGTTCTTTACCGGGCTGATCGTCTGGGAGTATTTCAAAAAGAAGATGGCCTTCACGCCCTTCGAGCGCTGGTGCATTGCGGCGATTTACGGCGGCGGCCTTGCCAATATGGTTGACCGGCTCCGCATGGGCTACGTGGTGGACATGATCGAGACGGCCTTCATGGACTTCCCCGTGTTCAATGTGGCGGACTGCTTCATCACCTGCGGCTGCGTGCTGCTGATGGGACATCTGGTGCTGTTCAACAAGGCATTCTGGAAGGATAAGAAAAAATGACCTTATTTGCCGACACCGCCGGGGAGCGTCTGGATGCGTTTCTGGCAAGACAGCCCGGAAATTTAAGCCGCAGCGCGGCGCAGAGACTCATTGAAGAGGGCATGGTCACGCGAAACGGCGTCCCCGGTAAGAAAAACGACCGCCTGAACGTCGGCGACCGGGTGGAGTACACGATCCCCGAAGCAAAACCCGTGGACATCGTTCCCACCGAAATGCCGCTGGATATCGTCTACGAGGACGACGATCTGCTGGTCATCAACAAGCCCAAGGGGCTGGTGGTGCATCCCGCCGCCGGACACGCCGACGATACATTGGTCAACGGCCTGCTCTACGCTTTGGGAGACGACCTTTCCGGCATCAACGGCGAGCTGCGCCCGGGGATCGTCCACCGCATCGATAAGGACACGTCGGGGCTGCTGGCCGTGGCGAAAAACGATTACGCCCACACCATGCTGGCCTCTCAGCTGAAAGACCACACCATGGCCAGAACCTATGAGGCCATTGTCTGCGGCGTTATGAAGGAAGACTGCGGCACCGTGGACGCGCCCATCGGGCGGCACCCCACGGACAGGAAGAAGATGTGCGTCACCCAGCGGGGCGGACGGAACGCCGTTACCCATTGGGAGGTGGTGCGCCGCTATAAGGGCTATACCCACATCCGCTGCAAGCTGGAAACCGGCCGCACCCACCAGATCCGGGTACACATGGCCTACATTGGCCACCCCATTCTGGGGGACACAGTTTACGGCCGCAAAAAGCCGGAGCTTGGGCAGAGCAGTCAGTGTCTCCACGCCGGGGCGCTGTGCTTCCGGCACCCCCGGGACGGACATCCGGTGATGGTTTTCGCCGAGCTGCCCCAATATTTCCGGGACGTGCTGGACAAGCTGGAAAAGATGAAATAGATATCAGGAGGAAGTTATGGGAAAATTTTCGGATGTATTGCTTACCGTGGACTATGACCGGACGCTGACAGCGCCGGATTCCTCCATCCCGGAGCGGAACTTGGAAGCCATCCGCTATTTTATGGAAAACGACGGCGCGTTCACTGTCAACACCGGCCGGAGCGTGCCGATGACGCAGGTGTTTCGCGACCGGGTCCCCGTAAACGCGCCGCTGCTGCTGTACAACGGCTCGGCGGCTTATGATCTGGCGGCGGAAAGGCTGCTGTTCTGCCATGAAATCCGGCTGGACCTGTGGCAGACCGTTCGGGAGTGCATGACCCTGTTTCCCGACCTGACGGTGGAGGTGCAGGGATTGGACGCCCACTACCGGTTTACGGAAAATCCGGCCTGGGACGCATTCAGCGACCACAACCAGTGCGCCCACGGCCTCGCCAGACCCGGGGATGACCTTGGACCGTTTTTGAAATTTACGCTGTACGGGGAATTCCGGGACGTGACGGTGGCAAGCATGTTTGACGGCACGCCGGAGGAGGTTCGCCGGATGGACGACGCCGAGGCACAGCTGAAAGCACGTTTTGGCGCGTACTGCGAGGTGTTCCGGGCAGCGACCCGGATCATCGATGTCCATGCCAAGGGCGTCAGCAAAATCCGCTCTGCCCGGGAGCTTCAGCAGCGTTTGGGACGGAAAATTCTGGTGTGCATGGGCGACGCGGACAACGACATTTCCATGCTGGAGGGTGCGGACTGGAGCTTCTGTCCGGCGGACGGCATTGTGGCGGATCGGTTCCCGAATGTGTGTCCCTGTGCCGACGGCGCCGTTGCGGACGTGATTTATGAAAAAATCCCGGAGATTCTGCGAACCAACCCTTGACATCTTGGCGTGATTATGGTAAAATCCTATGGCTGAATCAGTCAGGTCATGGGCTTTTGCGGGTGTAGTTCAATGGTAGAACACCAGCCTTCCAAGCTGGATACGCGGGTCCGATTCCCGTCACCCGCTCCATAGAAATGCGCCAGTAGCTCAGCCGGATAGAGCAACTGCCTTCTAAGCAGTAGGTCGGGGGTTCGAGTCCCTCCTGGCGTGCCACTTGCTGCAAGCGTCAGGTAGAATGCTGCATTGCGGTTCGCTGAAGTCTTTCTCAGGGCTCGAACCATAAAATGCAACAGTCCGGTGGACTGTTGCCCGCGAGGGCTTGACCGAGCGGCTCCTTGATTTAACGAGTCCCTCCTGGCGTGCCATTCAGTAATTTAATATGGTGGATATGGCCTAGTTGGCTAAGGCGTCAGATTGTGGCTCTGAAGATCGTGGGTTCGAGTCCCATTATCCACCCCATAAAAAATGCACCCCTCAGGGGTGCATTTTTTATGGGGTGGAATGGGACTCGAAGAGAGCGACCCGCCCGAAGGGCGGGTAAAAAAGTGTCCGGTGGACACTTTTTTAGCTCGGGGGAGAGTCCCATGATTTCAAGACGCAGCCCGTAGGGCTGTGGGTTGAAATCATCCGTCTACCGCTGCAGTTCGTTCCAAGCTGCCGTTCTCCAACCAGAAAAAATCCCCACCCCAGACGGCGCAACACCGTCCGGGGTGGGGACAACTATTCTGCGGTCAAGCCTTCAATTCCGGCAGCCCCGCCACACTGGTCAGCAGGCTCAGAACCCCCGCCAGCGCGGCAGCAGAACCCACCATAACCCAGTTTACGTCGCCGAGCACAGCGGCGGTTCCGATGGTCGCAGCGGCGGTCTGTGCAACGGTTTTCAGCGCCCGTACCCCGGCGGCCTTGATCCACGCGATTACCTTTTCCCTAGTCATAATCATCCCTCCTGAAAACTAACCCAGCCCGATTTGAGCCAGAACGAACCCCACGATCGCGGCAGCAATTGCCCAGATCAGCTTTTCCACGAACCCGTCCCAGCGCTTCCCCGGCTTCCGTTCCAGAGCCGTGACCTTGCCGTCCAGCTTGTCAACGGTGTCCGCGACCTGTTCCTGCTTGTTTGCCATGACCTCCATGGAGGTCGCCAGCCGGCTGATGACCTCGTTGGATTCCTCCAGTTTATCCAGTCTATGGCTGTTGGATTTCGACCGTTCCTCCACAGCGGTCAATCTTTGCTCATGCTCCAAGTCCATCCATAATTCCTCATTTCCTAACCTTTCCATCGAGCGTATCCTTGCCGGGTATCCACATGAATGCCCCAGCCGTACAGCCCGATTCCTCCAGTGTGTCCCAGAACTTCCTCCGCCGCGGCTTTCATCTCCGCCGGACTTGCGGCACTGTGCAGATCAGCGGCAAGCCCAAACAGATGCTGAGAATTGGACACGCCGCCGACCTCGGCATTGTGCCGCTTGCACCGGACGCCGGAGCCGCCGCCGTCTACGATAGAGATTGGGATACCAAGCCGCCGTCTGATTTCGTCCACAGTGCGTACCATGGACTCCTGCGGCTCCACCCGGAACCCGCCGCACCGGCCGCAGGGGCAGCGGAACTCATCACGCTTGAAATACCGGATATCCCCCCACCAGTCAGGCGACTGATTCCCCATGACGGGCGTGTACATCCGTCCAGTCGCTACAGCCGAAAGAAGCGCCTCCTGCGTCTCGGGACCCGGTACGCCGTCCTGCCGGAGCCCTTCCTGCTGTTGGAAAACCAGCACCGCTGCCGCGGTTTTCAGGCCGTTAACGCCATCCACCGCGCCGGGGTTGTAGCCCAGATAAGTGAGCAAGCACTGAATTTGTTCAACTGTCACCCTCCGTCCTCCGTCACAGTGTTACCAGTTTTTCCATGCCGGAATCCATGAGGATCTCCTTCACCTTATCCTTCAGCAGCCGGGGAACGTCCGCAAAGGTTTTTTTACCCAGCATGATCTGCTGCGCCCACAACATAGCCATCATAAACACCATCCTTTCTGAATGTTCAAGCATACACGATCTGCGACATCTCCATCAGGCACTCGGTAAGCACCTGATTCTGCGCTTCCAGCTCTGCAATGCGGTCATCCGGGGTAGGAACCGGCTCGGGGGCTTCGGCCTGCCAGCGGTTCAGTTCTGTGATTTCCTCCGGGGACATTGGGCGAATCACTCCATTTTCACACATGTTCATGGCCGTCCTCCTTACGCCCGCACGCCGTAAAGAACGAATTTACAGCCGGGATAAATCAGCATACCGGTTCCGCCGATGGAGGTAATGGGCTTCGCCCAGAGCGAATCCGTGAAATACTTCACGTAGGTGCTAGCGGAACTGCCATACATGCCCATGTTCTCACCCCATCCGCCGCCGGCTGAACGCAATACGCTTTCTATCACCTGTGCTCCGGAAACATCCACCTCATAGACGACTCCCACCAGACGGGCAGTTTCGACCTTAGGCCAAAGGGAAGTATAAACTGCCGGGCTGGGATTACCGGTGGTTTTCCCGTTGAGCATGGCAAACATGACGTTCGGAATGGTACTCCCGCCGGTATACTTGGGGAATTTCCCGCAGAGCCTCGCTTTCAGGAGGGAAAAGGGCTGCCCGTTGAGATCCTTATTGATAGTCAGCGCATTGCTTTCTTCCGCGTCGTCGGGAATGATGATCTCCGCAATCTTCTCCCATTTTTCGCCGCTTTCCGCTGCTTCCCACGCGGTGGGCTTTCCATCGGCATCCACGGCCTTGACTTTTATCGTCTGCCCCACCGTGGCCGACGTAAGGCCGAGGGAAATATCCGTGCCGCCGGAGCCGCCGCCCTGCCCGTCCGCACCCCGCGGGATACCAAGATTGAGCAGAGGATTTTCTGCCGTGCCGCCCATGCTGGCAGTCGCATCGCTGCCCGCCGGAAGGGTTGTGACCGTACCGATTTGAATATCGGGGACTGCACCGTTCTCGCCCCGGCTGGGCTTCCCGGTATCGGTGTTTCCCAGATACCAGTTTCCGTTTTCACCGATGGCCGGAGTAATGCCGTCCTTTCCGTCAGCACCCGGAGAACCGTCCTTACCAGACGCACCAGCCGCTCCCGGAGTGCCGCCTGCACCCCTCGACGGCTTGCCGGTATCGGTGCTGCCCAGATACCAGTTCCCGTTTTTGCCGATGGTCGGGGTAATACCGCCCTTTCCGTCAGCACCTGTTCCGAGCGGATTGGCTTTCAGGTAGTCCTCCACGATTCTCTGCACCTCAGCCGGGGCAATCTCGCCGCCCTTTGTCAGTGCTTCGTTGATTGCCGCCACGAGATTGGACTTCGCCTCGGTGTCCAGCGTACCCAAATCGCCGACCATGGCCTGAATCTGCGCCCAGACCGGCAGGGAAGGGGCGGTGGAGGCATCGCCGGAAGGGGTTGCCGCGCCCTGAATCACACCAAGCTCCGTCCAGATGGTGGGGATGGCCACATGGTTCTCGGCATCCACGCCGTACACGCCCATGTACAGGCTGCCTCCTGCCTTGCTGACCGCCTCAGCAGGTATCACGATTTCGTTTCCGGCATCCAATACATCCTTCGTCGCCGCGCCCCGAAAAACCACCGTTTTCCGGAGGGAATCCCACGCGGGGTCCGTGTATTCGACGGCAACTACCGCACCCACGATCCCGCGGGGAATCGGCTCCAGACGAACCGTCTCGCACCGGCACCCGCTGACCCGTACTTCTGCTATTTTCATTTCATCATCCTTTCTGCGGGATGGGTAAGTACATCCTGCGACCTTACACGCAAAAGAGCCGGATGTTGCATATAAAGCGGGAGAAGTGGCAAAAAGCCCCGCTGCCAGAAGGCAGCGGGGCAGGGGAGTCATACTGAACTCCAATTAAAATCTTTAAAAAAGATTTTAATTGCCTGAAGGGCATGGAGTTCATATGAGACTTGTTTTGTGATTTCTTTCCTTATAAATCACAAAACAGGCAGCGCCATTAGGCGATGCCTTCCTGATTAAAATTAAAGATTTTAATCAGGAAATAGTATCAGACATAAAATGCGCCCCCTTTTTTGATGGGTGGTCAAAATGGAGCGTATCGGTACCGATACGCTCCATTTCTCGTGCATAAGCCCCTTGGCTCTCCCATAGGGAGAGGCAGGGGGTGCAGTTCATTATCCCGCTGTGCATGTTAACTGCCTAACGCGGCCCGCCCATTCCGCAGGTGGCGCGTCTCTCTTACCTTATTTCCCGTTCAGGAAGTCGGACAGGACTTGGAAATACTTCAGGTTCTGCACTTCCCGGGAGTAGCTGATCTTGTTGGAGACGATGGCCTTGATGCGGTCCACATAGCTGTCATCAACCTCCACGCCCTCGGCGGGAGTGAAGGTTCTGGACCCGGAATCGTAGGTGCCCTTGTCGGTTTTCCAGCTGTATTCCGGCCAAAGCACCAGCGGCTCCGTATCGGAGAACACATCCCGCCCCACCAGCAGGCGGGAATCGTAGTTCAGGCCAAAGAGATTCGACAGGGTGGGCAGAATATCCAGACTGTACACCGGCGTCTCCACCTTCAGATTCTTATCTTCCAGACAGCCGCTCCAGATGATCAGGGCGTTGCTGTCACGGGTGAACCGATCCATTTCTGTAACACCATAAAGTTCGGTCAGGTAATTTTCGGCATTTCCCCAAGTGGCGCTCCGTTCCAGACCGTAGGGATAGTGATCCGGGCTGATGACGATCACCGTGTCGTCGGCAATACCGGCCTCCTCCAGCTGACGGATCAGCGATTCCATGGCCATTTCCAGCTCCATCTGAGCGGCAAGGTAACACTTCACCGTCTCGGAGCCGTCATAATCCACCAGATCGTAATTTTTCCGGGACATGGCGTTGGCCTTCAGGGAGTAGCCGCAGTGGCCGGAAACCGTCATGTAATAAATGCTGAAGGGCTGCTGGTCAATGTACTGGGGCACGGAAATATCGATCATTTCCAGATCGCTTTCCGGCCAGACCGGCGTGATCCCTTCCAGACCGCCGTAGCGCGCCAGAAACCGGTCGTAGCCCAGCTTGGTGTGGGTCTTGTTCCGGTCATAGAAGTCCGCAAAGTGGTTGTGATAGGCGGCGGAATAGTAATCCAGCTTCTGGAGCTGATGCCCCATGGTCAGGAACAGATCCTGATAGACGGCCTGCTTCATGCACATGCCCACATCGGCCGGCACCAGACCGATCACATTGGAAAACTCGCCGGTGGTGGTACTGCCGCCCCATGCGGGCTGGTAGTAGTCGGTAAACTGGATGCCTTTGGTAGCCATCCGGTACAGAGTGGGTGTCCGCTCCGGGTCGATGACCTGCTTTGCGAAAGCTTCGGCGGTGATGAGGATCAGGTTTTTCCCGGCAAACATGCCGGTGTATTCGTTCTTTTTGGAGGGAGTCAGGGAAGATACGTACTGGCTGACGGCGTTGATGCGGCTGTTGCCGGTGTTTGCGATCAGGGCGTTAAAGTCAATGTCCATCACGTTGTCACCGTAGACGACCGCCTCCGTTTCCGCCGGGGCGGTTTCCTCCGCGGGGGATGAAGTCTCCGGGGAGCTTTCCGCGGGTGCCGCGGCTGAATCTACCACAACGAATTCCGGCGTTTCCCCGTCAGACCCGCCGCTGTTGATGGCATCAAGAGGAATGGCGATGTTCAGTCCGAACACCCGAACGGCGCTGTCAAAATTGTAGGCGCTGGAAAACCGGGCGGCATCCGTCCCTACGCCCCGGACGACACCGAAGCCCAGCAGATAAGCTGCCACAGCCCCCGCCAGCAAAAACCAGCGGGTCTTCCAGACGGTTTCGGTGGGACGCGCCAGCAGCGCAAACAGCAGCGCCGGCAGCAGCATGACCAGAATGCGCCAGAGATCATTCAGAACCAGCGAGACGACCACATCGCCGAAATCGGTGGTGACGCCCTTTGCACCGCCCAGCAGCATACGCATGGGCATGAAGCTCTGATAGGCGTCATTGACGAAGTATTCCACAATGTAGAATACCGATACCACTGCCGCCAGCGCGGCGGTGACCCATTTTCCCCACGTCCTGTGGCCGATAAAGCCGGCGATCTGCCCAAGCAGTCCGCCGAAGCCCAGAGCGAACAGCACCACTGCGGCGAACCGCCCAAGGGAAAAGTCGTTCATCGTCCATAGATGAAGCAGTACCTCGCAATATACCACTGTCACCAGAGAAAACAGCCATCCGGGAATGGGGATGCTCTGAAGAAGCTTTTTCAGTTTGCCGGGATTTTTCTTTAGGGTACTCATTTTTGCTTGGTCTCCTATGGTAGCGGGAAATGCTTACTGCCCGTCTCCTGCGGGTCTCGGCTTGCGGCGGCGGTGATTGGGACGGCGGCGGGGCCTGTCCCCGGACGCTTCGGGTTTTGCGGCTGCCTCCTGAAGCGCGGGCTTGGCCTGTTCCGGGGCGGCCTCCTGCGTCTGAGGACGGGGCTTGCGGCGGCGATTCCGGGAACGGGCGGCCTTCGGCTCCGGACTTTCGGCGGCCTCCGGCTTCTCCTCCTCCGGGTCGTCTACGATTTTTTCCGTGCTGTAGCGGAAACGGATAGGCTCCAGCAGGGGCTTTTCCTCCGTCTGCTCCCGGCGGACGCGCTTGCCGCTGCCGGAAATGGGGGCAAGGTCTGCGGGAATGGGGGGATCGTTCTTTCTGGCCTTGCCGCTGCGCAGGACGGCGATATCCTCATTGGAAAAGACGGAGATCGTCTCCGGATTATCTTCCATGCGCACCTTCACCCGCTGGCGCAGCAGCCCCACCTCCACCACGGTGCCCCGGCCTTCCGGGGTGTCCACGAAGGAGTCCATCCGGGGGCTGTTTCGGATCAGGTCTTCATAGGCGTCCTGCTCGTATTTCAGGCAGCACATGAGCCGCCCGCAGGTGCCGGAAATTTTGGTGGGGTTCAGGGAAAGGTTCTGGGTTTTTGCCATTTTGATGGAAACTGGCTGGAAATCGTCCAGAAAACTGGCGCAGCAGAAGGGCCGTCCGCAGATGCCGAGGCCGCCAACCATTCTGGCCTTGTCCCGGACGCCGATCTGGCGCAGTTCGATGCGGGTGCGGAATACCGAAGCCAGATTTTTCACCAGCTCCCGGAAATCCACCCGCTCGTCAGCGGTGAAATAGAACAGAATTTTGCTCCCGTCAAAGGCCACCTCCGCGTTCACCAGCTGCATGTCCAGCCCATGCTCCGCGATTTTCTGCTGGCAGACCTCGAAGGCGCGCTTTTCCTTCGCCCGGTTCTCCTGTATCGTTTTTTCGTCCTGGGGGGTGGCTCTGCGAAGCACCTTCCGCAGGGGCGCTACCACATTCTTCGGCGGGATTTTGTGATTCCCGCCCACGCAGATGCCGAATTCTTCACCCCGAGCGGTGTCAATGATGATGTGATCGCCGTCGGCGAAGCGCTGGCCGTCGGGGTCGAAAAAGTAAATTTTCTGCCCGGAACGGAACTGGATGTCCACGACCTCCACGTCCGTCTGGGGGGCTGTCTTGATTTGTTCTTCCATTGAATTTGCTCCTTATATCATACAGGATGCCGTATGCGGCTTCCTGATTATTTCCAACCTATCGCAGCGCCCATTCCAGCCAGCCGCACACGGCGGCGGGGGAGACGTTGCCCGTCGTGCAGTCCACCGCTTTTTGCAGGCACTGCACGGCGTTCAGCAGCTCCGGGCTGCTGCGGCTCTGGGCGAGTTTCCGGGACAGGGGCGACACCGCCCGGATGCCGCTTCGGCTGGCAAGGGCGCTTTCCAGCAGCTCCCGCCAGCTTTCCAGAGTGTCCGCCAGCGCGTCCCGCTTCCACTTTTCCATGGGCGTCAGGGTCTGCATCAGTCCCAGCGCGTCCCGGGCGGAAAACGCCTGAACAAAATCCCGGGTCTGCTGGGGCAGCTCGCCGCCGCCGCTCAGCAGCGCCATGGCCTGCCCCAGAAAGCCGCCGCTGCGGTCGATGGCGGCGGTAATGTCTTCCTCCTGCACCTGAGGGAACTCCCGGCGCAGGTGACTGCGGAGAACGTCCTCCGGCAGCGCCTGCATATTCAGTTCCGTACACCGGGAACGGACAGTGGGCAGCAGCTTGTCCGGATTGTCCGTGAGCAGAAGAAACACGCCATATTTCGGCGGTTCCTCCAGAATTTTCAGCAATGCGTTCTGCCCGGGAAGACCCATGTCCTGCGCCCGGGGGAACAGGTAAATTTTGTACTCCGATTCGTTGGGCTGGATGTACACATCCGCCCGCGCCTGCCGGATCAGGTCAACGGTCACAGTCTTCTTCTCCGGGTCGTCCACGGTGATGAAGTCCGGGTGGCTGCCGTCCATCACCTTGCGGCAGGGGGTGCAGCGTCCGCAGGGCTTATCCTCGCCCTGACAGAGGATCGCCGCCGCAAGCAGTTTCGCCAAAGTATGCTTGCCCGAGCCTTCCGGCCCGGAGATCAGGTAGAAGTGGGAAACATGCCCTTTGGCAAGACTCCGGGTCAGATTCTGTTTCAGCCGGTCATTTCCCAGCAGAGCGTCAAAGCCCATGCTTCCCACCTCCTTGGATTTTTTTTGGTCGCTTAGCCCCACAGTACGGACAGCATGGGGATGATCTGCTTCTTCCGGCTCATGACCTTGGGCAGGAAGACGGTGTTGTCCTTGGGGATCACGTTGAAGGCCTGCCGGATGGTGTCGTCGTCGCCTACGTAAATGATCTGGGTGCCTTCCAGCAGCACGTCGGTGAGCATCATGATCACCAGATCGAACATCTTCTCGTCGGCGGTCTTCTTCATCAGCTTCAGGAATTCGTCCTTGCGCTTGAGCACGCTGGGGCTGTCCACACAGGTCAGCTGGGAGACGGCCAGACTGTGCCCCGCAATATGGAATTCCTTGTAATCCGTGAAGAATACCTCCTCGACGGACTTGTTTTCCACGGCGGCAGAGAAGATCTCGTGTCCCAGCTCATCCAGAGACACGTCGGCGATCCGCGCCATACGCTCCGCAGTGCGGATGTCCCGGGGGGTGCAGGTGGGAGACTTGAACATAACGGTGTCGGAAAGAATGGCCGCCGCCATCATGCCCGCCAGCTTGGCCGAGGGCATCAGCCCCCGATCCTGATACATCTCCGCAATGATGGTGTTGGTGGAACCCACCGGCTCGTTGCGGACGTAAATTGGATTGCCGGTCTGGATATCTGCCAGCCGGTGATGGTCGATAATGGCGAGAATTTCTGCTTCCTCCAGACCGGGGACGGACTGGGAAGCCTCGTTGTGGTCAACCAGAACCACCTGCTTGCGCCGGGGGCGGAGCAGATGATACCGGGTCAGAATGCCAACGACCTTCTCGCTGCCATCCAGAATGGGGTAGCTGGGATGACGGTATTTCAGCACCATATCCCGCACGGTATCCACCCGGTCGTCCAGGTGGAAGCTCACCACGTTCTGGGTATTGCAGATCCGCTCCACAGGGATGGACTGGAAAATCAGCCGCGCCGCCCGGAAAGCGTCGTAGGGAGTGGAGATAATGCAGGTTTCCGTGGGCATGGTGCGCAGTTCCTCGGATATTTCCGCCTGACACAGCACCAGACAGCTGACGTTCAGCTCCAGCGCCCGGCGGATCATGTCCGGCTGGTTGCCGCAGAGCACAATGCTCTCCCTGGAATGGAACAGCAGATTCTCCCGGCTCTGGGGCAGGGCAATCGTGACCTCGCCAGAGATGGTGTCGGTGCTTTCTCCCGCATCGTTGAGAATTTTGCCCTCCAGAACGGAGATGGCGTTGAACAGCGGCACCTCTTCCAGCACGCCGGAATTGGTGCGGGACATGTTGTAGTCCGCAATGTCCGTCCGGGACAGAATGCCGTACAGCGTGCCGTCCTCGTTGACCACGGGAATGGAGGCAATGGCGGGGTAGGCCTGAAATTCGTCCCAGGCGCGCCCCATGGTCACACCGCCGCTTAAGATGGGAGGCTTGTCAAAATCCAGATCCCGCACCTGATTGTACAGGTCGGTGATGCGTTTCGGAGGCAGAAAACCGAACCGGTCCAGCACGATCTGGGTCTCATCGGAGACACGGCCAAGGCAGGCCGCTTCATACTCCCGATCCCCGCAGGCGTTGCGCAGCGCCGCGTAGGAAATGGCTGCCACGATGGAGTCCGTGTCCGGGTTCCGGTGGCCGGTAACGTAGATGGGATCCATAAGGTAACCTCCTTTATTTGTCGGGAAGGGTCAGATGGTGACCTCTCCCGCAAGATTCTGACCGAACAGCTCCGAGACCTGCGCCGGATTCATGCCCTGACCGATCGCCCACATGAGCTTGGTCATGGCGGCTTCGGAGGTCATGTCCCGCCCCTGAATGACGCCCAGCTCCAACAGCTTGCTGCCCACCTGATACACCTGCAAATCGGCGCTGTCGTACAGGCATTGGGTGGTCACTACCACGCTGACGCCGTCCTCCACGCAGCGGTGGATGCCCCGCAGTCCCCGATGCAGCACGTTGACGCCCCCAAGGCCGAAGGCTTCGATGACGATGCCCTTGTAGCCCATGGCGGCCAGCATGTCGAAAATGGCCGGATTCAGTCCCGGCGTGAGCTTCAGGAGGAATACCTCCTTGCTGATATCGGAAAGCAGCTTACTTTCGCCGGTGCGCCGGGGCAGCACGTCCGTGTCCACTACCAGCCCCCGGTTGCTGACCAGAGCGGCATAGCGGGCGTTGACGCTTTCAAAGGCGGAAAACCCGGAAGCCCGAACCTTCACCGCCCGGCATCCCAGCATGACCTTCCGGTCAAAGGCCAGAAACACGCCGGGTGCGCCGGAGGCCGCCATGGCGAAGGCGGTACGCAGGTTGTCCGGGCCGTCGCTGAGCATATCCGTCAGCGGCAGCTGGGAACCGGTGAACACCACCGGAACGTCAATATTGGGCAGCATAAAGGTCACGGCGGAGGCAGTGTAGGCCATGGTGTCGGTGCCGTGGGAGACCACGATCCCGTCGTAGCCCGCCCGGTCCTCAAAAATGTGCCGTGCGATCAGCTGCCATTCCTCCGGACGAATGTTGGAGGAATCCAGACAGATCACGTCTTTCACGGAGATATCGTAATAGGTGCGCAGCTGTTCCAGCTCCCGCTCCATCACCTCGGAGCGCCGGGGTTCCAGCCCTTCGCCGCCGGGAACGGACGCGATGGTGCCGCCGGTGGTGAGAAGAAGTATCCGTTTCTTAGCAGTCATTGGCGACCTCGAAAAATTTTGGATGCAGACGCCCGAAACGAAAGGAAAAACATCCCTTCCGGGGCAATCCGCTACTATTATACCTTCCCATGGGGAAAATAGCAAGGGAAAAGAAAAATAACACCCCGGAAGAAATCTTCCGGGGTCAGCATCTCAAAAAAGCCTCGCAGAGTTTGCCGCCCGCAGGCGGCAAATAAAGTCAGATCATTTTCTGCCAGGGCGTGTACCTGGCAGAAAATACCTCTCGGGCTGCGAAGTGTGCGAGTTGGCCACCGTAGGGCGGCCAAGGAGTGCGCGTAGCAGACTGCAAGCTCCTTGTCCCAAAAGGCCAACGGCCTTTTGGGACAGTCTAAACCCCGGAAGAAATCTTCCGGGGTGCAGATCGGCATATTACAATCAGTCAGCGACGTAGGGCAGCAGGGCGATCTGACGGGCACGCTTGATAGCGGTGGTCAGGTCACGCTGATGAGCGGCGCAGGTACCGGTGGTACGGCGGGGCAGAATCTTGCCGCGCTCGGACAGGTAACGGCGGAGCTTAGCGGTGTCCTTGTAATCGATGCTGGTCACCTTATCCACGCAGAACGCGCAAACCTTCTTGCGCTTACGCGGACGCATACGCTGTTCGTTAGCCATGGTGTTTCCCTCCTTGTAAGTCTTAGTAGAAAAGTCAAGAAAATTTTAGAAGGGCAGCTGGGCGTCGTCGTCCTCCAGCATCGCGAAGTCGGATGCGGGAGCAGCGGCCGGGGCGGAATATCCGCCGCCGTAGCTGGGTGCGGGCGCGGGGTTATTATTGTAGCTGCCACCATTACTGTAGCTATTGCTATAGCTGGAAGCTCCCCCGTTGCCGCGCTTGCTTTCGCCGAAATAGACGTTGTCCGCGACAACCTCGGCGGAACGGCGCTTGTTGCCTTCCTTGTCGGTCCAGTTGCGGATCTGGAGCCGGCCGGAAACCACGATCATGGAACCCTTGGTGAAATACTTGGAGACAAATTCTCCCGTCTGACGCCAGGCAACACAATCGATGAAGTCGGTTTCCTTTTCGCCGCCGTCTCTGCCGCCGAAGTCACGGTCGACAGCCACGGTAAAGCTGGCAACGGCGATGCCGCTGCCGGTACGGCGAAGCTCGGGGTCACGGGTCAGGCGACCCATGATGACAATGTGGTTCAGCATAAATTACGCCTCCACAGCGGTGGTCAGGCAGCGCATAACGCCTTCGGTGATCTTCATAACACGCTCCAGCTCCGCGGGGAACTCGGGCTTGCTCTCGAAGTTCATCAGGACGTAGTAGCCCTCGGCCATGTCGTTGATGGGATACGCCAGACGACGCTTGCCCCACTCATCGACAGAAGCGAGAGTACCCTCCGCCTCCACCATTGCCTTGAACTTTTCCACAAGTGCTGCGGTACCCTCCTCGCCCAGAGTGGGGTCGATGATGTAGAGCACCTCATACTTACCGGTGATCTTAGCCATGTTGATTGCACCTCCTTTTGGACTTTTGGCCCCCGGACGCGCCGGGAGCAAGGATATGTCCGCATTCGCAGACCAGTTTAGTTTACAGGAAAACGGCAGAAATGTCAAGGATTTTTTGCGTTATTTCGATATGGAGCAAAACATTTTATCGATTTTCTGAGCAAATTCATATGATGTATAGCCGTGTATATCCGGTTCACCCTCAGAAAATAATTTTAGATAATCAATATGTTTAGGGATTGAATCTTTAAATATCTTATATAATTCGGCATCATCTGATAATTTCAATTTTATATTGCTAGCTGGACTTGTCTCCAGCAATAAATGAAAATAGATATAATGAAGTGCTGTCAAATAATCAAATGATGTATTATCATTGGATTGAAGGAATTTTTTTAAGGTTTCTATATATTGGGGTTTTACACCTAATTGTTGGCCTTTGCTTGAAGAATAAAGCTCATCCATTAGTCGTATCGACCCATCGATCGTTACATGCGTATGAGGCTTATAGCGAAAATAATCCGATACATAGCGATAGGCGTATTGATCTTTCGCAGTCTCTTTCATATAATTATGAAAATTGTTGTTTTTTAAATAATCTTCCATTGTTTTCCTTTTTATATGTTCGCTCCTCTCTTGCATAGATGCGAAGCTTTCCCCGGGGCGTAATCCTAATCTTTGCTCAAATTTGACTTCTTTTTCGAGCGCCATATTTCCCGGTGCAGAACTAGCAACGCAATCAACACACATACCCTGCTTATATAAATACTTTTTGTTTAATTCTCTTTTACAATTCGGGCATACAAACGTTTCTTTCTGTACTTTTTCCGGTGTAGGAATTGCAGGCTCTGGCCTGTTGCGCTTATACGAATCCATAACGCAATTAATACACAAGCCTCTTGTAAACAAATACTCTTTGCTTAATTCTCTTTTACAATTTGCGCACACAAATGTTTCCTTCTTGGTGACTGTGGGCTGGGGCTTGGGGCGGGAGCGAATGATGTCCACGGCGATAAATCCGGCGAGAATTGCGAGAATAAGATATCCTAACATATTTACAGAACTCCCTTCTATACGCAGTCCCAATTCTCCTTGCGAATCAGCCGCCGCAAAAACGGCGTTTTCTCAAATGTCCAGATCGTAAATCTTGGTAATTTCCGTCGGCCCCTCCAGCAGCAGAGAGGTGACGTTCCCGTTTTCCCCGTCAATGGTGATTTTCAGCGTGCCGCCCATGTTGTGGGCGGTGAGGACGCCGCCGGGAAGCAGCCTCTTCTTCCACAGCACCGAGGCAACGGAGCCGCAGCCGGTGCCGCAGGCGCGGGTGTAGCCCTCCACGCCCCGCTCGAAGGTCAGAATGCGGATCTCCCCGTCCCCCAGCAGTTGATAGAAATTCACGTTCGCGCCCTTGGGGAACGCGGGGTCAAAGCGCAGCGCCCGGAACGTTTCCAGCAGCTTGTCCGCATCCGCCCACAGGTCGCCCTTGTACTCCGCCACCGCGTGGGGAACGCCGGGGTGCCCCAACTCCAGATAGGCCACGTCGCCCTTGCGGTGCAGGTCCAGCACGTAGGGGTTGTTCAGCTTCACCCGGTACAGATTTTCGTCCAGCCGCCAGCCGGGGACAAGCCCCGCGTCGGTCTCCACGGTCATAACGTCTCCCGCCAGACCGATGTCGTGGCCGAACCGGCAGATGCACCGGGCACCGTTGCCGCACATCTCTCCCCGGGTGCCGTCGGAATTGTAAAAATGCAGCCGGAAATCCGCCTTGTCAGAAACGTCCGCGGCCATGAACCCGTCTGCCCCCGTGATCGCGCAGCATTTCCGCGCCAGCGCCGGATAGTCCAGCGTCCGCCCACGGGCGTCGATGACCATAAAGTCGTTGCCAGCGCCATTCATATAGTAAACCTTCATAAAATCCACCTCAAAATTTCGTGCCGAATGCCCGCTTACACTCCAAACCGAGTGAAATACGTGTATAGCGGCGTGAGCTTGGCGAAGAAGTCCGCTACTTCGTTTTCCAGTTCCGCGCCGAACATTTCGTCCCCCACGTCCTTGTGGCGGATGCACTCAATGCCGCCCTTCCACGCGAAATAGGGCGCAAGCGCGGGATTGTCCGTCTCTTTGGGACGCTTGTACAGCTGCGCCGTGACGGGTTGTCCCACCGCCGCCTCTGTCCGGGAAATCAGCCGGAGAAATTCATCGGGATAGGCGGAAATATACTTCCGGAATTTCTCCATCGCCGCCGTGCGGGGGTGCCAGAGGGTAAAGCCGTAGCTCACGCCCTCCGGGTTGATCTCAAAGAACAGGCAGGGATTTTCCGCCCACCACTCCACGTCCTGTCGGATGCAGAGCCACAGACTTTCCTTGTAGGGGTCGGGATGGTGCAGTCGGGCGTCCCGGTAGATGCGGCTGACCTTCAGGATCGTCCCCGGAATTTCCATAAAGGGCGCGAACAGGTCTTTTCCCAGCGCCTTCATCGGCTCGTACAGGGTACTGACGTATTGTTTTTTATGCTCCAGGAACCAGTCCCGGTTGTTGTTCATGCGGATGCCCCAGAGAAAATCGATGGTCTCCGGGGTGAAGCCGGTAAACATGAAATCACCTCGTGTGTCAGTTTTTTCAGATAGACCCTGGTCTCAGCAGTGCCGTTCCAGAGGATCTTCCCGCTTCTGGCGGGTCTTGTAGATCACCTGACCCAGCTGCTTTCCGTCCACCGGCCGGTCGGGAATTTCAAAGGTATAGCGTTCGGTGGCGTTGATGAGGGTCGTGCCGTTGTAGTCCCGCACCCGTTCCCGTGCGCCGTAGCGTATGTGGACATGCCCGTGGACAAGGTACTGGGGGTGGTATGTATCCAGCAGCTCTACCAGAGATTCAAAGCCCCAGTGCGCCGGGTCGTCCCCGTCGCCGAGGCCATAGGGCGGTGCGTGGGTCACCACGATGTCCACGCCCCCCATGCGCTTGAGCTTCCACTTAAGCTTCTGGATGCGGCGGCGCATCTGCCCGTCGGTGTACTGGTGGGGGCCGGGGTGGTACTTGCGGCACCCCCCCAGACCCAGAATGCGCACCCCGTTATAGGTCACGATGTGGTCGTCGATGCAGTCGCAGCCCTCCGGGGGAACCTGATTGTAGTTGGTATCGTGGTTCCCGTGGACGTACAGCAGCGGACACCGGGCCATGGTGACAAGAAAGCTCAGATACCTTGCGCTCAGGTCGCCGCAGGAGAGGATCAGGTCATACTCCTTCAGCCGCCCGGGAACGTAATTGTCCCAGAGCGCGGCGCATTCCTCATCGGATACGGTCAAAATCTTCACGGGGCTTCCCCTCCTTCTCTGCGGGAATTTTATCTCGGTAAATGCCCAGCTCCCGCACCATCTGCTGGGAGACCGGCAGAATCTGGTCAAAGGTGGGGATGCTGCCGACAATATTGTCGCACAGCCAGTCCATGTGCAGCAGCTCCTCCGGGGCAAACCCCCGGGTACCGTCGGACTTCACCGTACCGTCCTGGGCGGTAATGCGCCGCCGGAAGGGGTCGAGAACGCCGTCCTCCAAGCCCTTTTTCAGAATCTCCGCAAACTGATGCACGCCCTCCGGAAGCTTTTCGGACAGCCGGACGCCGATGACGCCGCTGTCCATGCCCAGCCAGTAGTTCAGGGCGGTGGATTCTCCCTTGTCCCGCTTCCAGCCTCCGGCGAAAATACTGCGGATGACGAATTCATAGAACTTGCCCCAGACCCAGACGGGCGTTCCCAGAGGGATCAGGTCGCCCCGGTCGTTCATCAGGTAGGTGCCGTAGTTGCAGAAGTCCAGATACATTTTCGCCTGGGTGGGCGCGTCCCGGTTGGATACCACCCGGATGCCGTCCGCCAGCAGGTCGGCCTGAGGCGTTCCCTTGACACAGGACCACCGCAGCTCGATCTGCGCTCGTGGGTTGGTCATCTGCGCTCCCAGCGCAAAGGCATTGATGGATGCGGGAACGCCGAAGATCGGGTAGGACGCGATATAGCCGATGCGGTTGTTCTGAGCCATGGCGCCCGCAATGGCGCCGGTGATGAACTTCGCCTCGTAGATACGCCCGTAATAGGTGCGGATGCTGGAATACGCCTGATCGACGGAGCAGTTGAGGAATCGCACCTTGGGATACTTCACCGCGGCCTTCAGCGTTGCGCGGCTTAAGGGGGGCGCGGTGATGAACACCACCTGCGCGCCGTCGGCTACCGCCTGCTCGATGATCGGCTCGGCCAGCTCCGGGTTGGCAGCGTCGAAGTAGCTGCGCAGGGTGACCCGGTCGCCGAACACCTTCTGCAAATGCTCCTTGCCCTCCTCGTGACCCAGCACCCATGTGCTGCTCCCGGGATTCATCTGGTGGACGAAGGCCACGTTCAGATGATCGGGGCTTGCGGAAATGAACCGCTCCAAGAGGGACGCCTTGGAGGTATCCTCCGCCTTGGTCTGCACCTTGACGGCCTCCTGCTTTTTCGTGTTGGCGACCATGTCCTCCCGCAGGGCGGCGACGCTCTTTTTCAGCTCTGCGGTGGACAGCTGCCCCAAGTCGTGAAACGGGTACAGATCCAGCCACAGCAGCAGCGCTTCCTCGGGAAGGACTTCCTCCGGCGGCACCTGCAAAGCGCTGAAAGCGTCCCGGAAATAGTGGAAATAGGCGTTGAAGGTGCGCCGTTCCGATTCTTCCCAGATATCGTCACTTTTCTTGCCCAGATGGGACAGCAGGCGGGCATAGTCCCCGGGGTGGCGGAACTGGATGCAGTACAGGTGGGAAGCCTTGTAAAAATCCATGAATTCGTAGTAAGCCTGAATTCGCGGCTCATCGGTCAGGGGCGGCACGATGCGCTTGACGGTGCCGGGAATTCGGGGCGAGCCGAAGTGCCGCAGGACACTGACCCGCTTGTTGCCCTCCTGAACGTAGAAATTGCCTAAGTATTCATAGCACAGGATGGGGTCGGTGATGCCCGTTTCCCCCAGATGGGCAGCGCAGAGGTTGACCCACTTGACAGCAAATTCGGATTTGCTGTCCAGCAGGGGGCGGAAGGAGGCGGTGAAGGCCGTAATGCGCCCGGCGGATTTGGTGCCGATGATCCGTTCCGAGGGGATCTCTACCAGCCCCACGTCCACCACGGAATCCGTATTATTTTCTGGCAGAATATCGTCCAGCACGGCGGGGTAGGGCGACCGCCCCTCCATCACAAGCTCCCGGTATTCCTTCTGGCCCTGTTTCAGCGCCAGGTTGTATTCGTCTAAAGCGGTTTGAATCGACATGGCAGCCTCCCAAGCAAAGTAGTTTTAACTGACGCTATGATACCACATTTTGGCCAGTTTGCAATCATTATGTGCACCTCCATATTTGCATTTCTTACGCAAAAACCCGCAAATCAGCCCCGCCGCAAGGAAATCTTAAGGCGCTTCGGTCCTCTCCGACTTGTTTTTTTAAGAAAAAACGAGTACAATGGGGAAAAACTATTTCCTTATGCTTATGAAAGAGGTGGTTGGATGCCATCCAAAGACAATTCCGTTGCGAGCTGCGCCCAGCAGATCCTTACGCAGGTGAAAACCGTGGTCGTGGGAAAGGACCCCGTGCTGCTGTGGGTGCTGGCGGCAATTCTTGCCCGGGGACATATCCTGCTGGAGGACATCCCCGGCGTGGGGAAGACCACCATGGCGCTGGCCTTTTCCCGTGTGCTGAGCCTGAGCTGCAGCCGCGTGCAGTTTACCCCGGACGTTCTGCCCTCCGACGTGACGGGCTATTCCGTGCCCGACTCCGCCGGGGGAATGCGCTATCAGCCCGGCGCGGTGCTGTGCAATCTGTTCCTCGCCGACGAGCTGAACCGCGCCACTTCCCGCACCCAGTCTGCCCTTCTGGAGGCCATGGAGGAAGGACAGGTCACGGTGGACGGGGTGAGCCACCCCCTGCCAAAGCCCTTTACGGTCATCGCCACCCAGAACCCTACCGGCGCGGCGGGCACTCAGCTGCTCCCCGACAGCCAGATGGACAGGTTTATGGTGCGGCTGTCCATGGGCTACCCCAGCCCTAAGGACGAAGCCGCCATGGTGCTGAACCGGCAGGGCGGCAACCCCCTGCACGACCTGGTTCCCCTGATGACCCGGGAGGACTTGACCGCCATACAGGACACGGTGGAGGAAACCTACCTCAGCGACAGCGTGGTCAATTATATTGTATCCCTCATCGGCGCCACCCGGAGCAGCCCCGACATCCTTCGGGGCGCAAGCCCCCGTGCGACGCTGGCTGTCACCGCCATGGCGAAATCCGTCGCCCGGCTTCGGGGACGGGATTACGTGACCCCGGCGGACGTGAAGGAGGTCTTCGCCCACACCATCGCCCACCGCCTGATTTTATCCCCCAAAGCGGAAGCACAGGGAAAGCAGCCGCAGGCGGTATTGCAGGACATCCTTGCCGCCGTCCCCGCCCCCCGGCTTCGCTGACATGACCGGGCGCAGATTGTGGTATCTGGCGGCGCTGTTCGGCTGCTGGGTATTTTATATTGCCTACGGCGAGTGGTTTTCATGGTTGGCACTGATAATCGTAGGGGGACTTCCGTGGCTGTCGCTCCTTATCAGCATCCCCGCCATGCTTTCCTTTCGCCTGTCCCCGGACGGGGCGGACGCCGTCCCAATGGGTATGGAGGCGGAAACATGGCTGCTGGGCAGCAGCACGTTCCCGCTCCCGCCATTCAAGGGGAAGATACGCCTGCGCAGCTGCATCACCGGCCAAGTCCGGCGCTATCATCCGGGAACCGGCCTGCCTACGCAGCACTGCGGCGGCATCGTCGTCACGGTGGCGCGGGCGCGGGTCTGCGATTATCTGGGGCTGTTTGCCTTCCCGGTGGGGAAGGTGACGCCCAAAACCATTCTCGTCCGCCCGAAGCCCCTGCCCATCCCCGCCATCCCAGACCTTGACCGGTATATTGCCCGGGCGTGGAAACCCAAATCCGGCGGCTTTGCGGAGAACCATGAGCTTCGGCTCTACCGTCCCGGCGACAGCCTGAATCAGGTGCATTGGAAGCTCACCGCCAAGACCGGAAAATGGATGATCCGTCAGCCCATGGAACCCCAGCGGGGGCTGGTGATGCTGACCATGACTCTCCGGGGCACCCCGGAGGAACTGGACCGGAAATTCGGCCGATTGTTGTGGCTGGGGAAATATCTTGTGGAAAAGGACGTGCGTTTTGAGATCCGCACCCTGACCGCCGATGGTGTGCAGTCATCGTGGGTGCAGACGGAGCAGGAGCTGAATAAAGCCACCGATACGCTGCTGTGTGCCGGGGAAGCAAAAGAAGGCTCCATCCGGGACTTTGGCTTCGCCGCCTCCTGGCAGTACCACATCGGAGGTGAGCCGGATGAAGCGTAAGATCTGGGTCACCGCCGGAATCGCGGCGGCGCTGGCCTTCCTGATCGCCTTCGGCGCGGTGGGATGCGTGGTCAGCGGGTTTGACCTGCCTCTGGACAGCTATGCCAAAGTGGTGCTGATCTGTGGGGCGGCGTCGGTTTTCTGCGCTGCGGCCTTCAGCCTGAAATGGGGCGGCGCGGCGGTGCTGTGCGCGCTGGCGCTGGGCGCGGGCTATGTCTGGAAGCAGGACGAGGCAGCAGAGCAGCTGTTCGGGCTGCTGTACCGCATGACCTCCGTTTACAGCAACGCCTACGGCTGGGACCCCGTTCAGCTGGCCGACGGCGCAGCGGCTGTGGATATTCCCATGGCCGTGCTGGGCGTTCTGCTGAGCGCCGCCGTGACATGGTCGGTGTGCCGGAAGCTGGGGGCAGTCCTCCCGATGGCGGCGTCACTGATCCCCCTTTCCGCCTGCATGGTGGTGACGGATACCGTCCCGGATGTGCAGTATTTATTCTGCCTGCTGTTTTGCCTTATCATTCTGATTCTTACCAGCCGCGTCCGCAGACAGAGCGCCCCTCAGGGCAATCGCCTGACCGCCATGGCGGCGATCCCGGCGGCACTGGCACTGGCGGCGTTGTTTCTGGCATTCCCACAGGAGAGTTATGTAAATCGCTCGGAAGCGACCCGGGATGCCATTCTGTCGTGGTTCCAGAGCATCCCCGAAAAGGTGGCGGAAAACGTCCGGCAGGAAGTGACCGTTTCCGTCCCCGCTCAGGAGCCGGATCATGTGCGCCTTGCGTCTCTGGGACGCAGAACTGAATCGCCCATAACGGTGATGGAGGTCACGGCGGAGATCGGCGGTACCCTTTACCTCCGTGGGCAGGACTATGACGGCTACGACGGCATGACATGGACGGTCTCCCAGCACCGGACGGAGGACTTTTCCCTCACCGGGGAGGACTACGGCGAAGTGTCTATCCGCACCGTAGGCGAGCGGGCGCTATTATACCTGCCTTATTATCCCGCCCGGAGCATGGCGCTCATCGGCGGAAACATGAGCAACACCTGGGCATACACCGAATACGTTATTCCCCGTGCCGGATTGCCGGACGACTGGCGGATAACGGCGATTTCGGGGACGGCAACCCCGCCTGACCTCAATTCCCCCTATCTCGCCCTCCCGGACGCGACCCGCACCCGGGCGGAAGTCCTTCTGTCGGACATTCTGGGCGGCGCTTCCTCCACCGTGGAGAAAGCAGAGAAGATCGGAGATTACGTCCGCGCCTCCGCCCGGTACGACCTGAACCCCTCGCGAATCGGCGAGGGGGAGACGGATTTTGCCCTGTGGTTTCTGGAAGACGCTGAAGCCGGCTACTGCGTCCACTTCGCTACGGCGGCGGCGGTGCTGCTTCGGGCGGCGGGGATCGAAGCCCGCTATGTCAGCGGCTATCTGGTGAAAACCGCCCCCGGCACGCCCGCCGACGTTACCGAGAAAAACGCCCACGCATGGGCGGAATATTACGAGCCGACGCTGGGCGTCTGGCTGGTATTGGAGGCCACTCCATCGGATATGGACGCGGCGCAGCAGCCAACCCCGGAGACCGTGCCGGGAGCCACGCAGGAGGCCGCCCAGCCGACCTCCCCGGAGTCGACGACCCCGCCGCCTGCAACTTCACCCTCCCACCCGCAGCCCCCCACCGAATCCGCGCCGCCTCAGCCGGATGCGCCAAAGCAGCACAACGTTGGAAAGATTCTGACCGTACTGCTTGCGCTTGGAATGCTGGTCCTGGTGGTCACAGTCCAGCGGAGTATCCGCATCCGCCTGCGCCGCAGCAGACAGCAAACCGCCCGCCCCAATGCCCGGGGACTTGCCATGTGGCAGGAGACGGAGCTTCTGTCCAGACTTCTGCGCCAGCCGCCCCCGGAAACGCTGGAAGCATTGGCACAGAAGGCCAAATTCAGCCAGCACACGCTGACAGCGGAGGAACTGGAACAGTTCACGGCATATCTGACCGACGCCCGGCATCAGCTGGAACGAAAACCATTGTATCTGCGGCTGGTTTATATGTATCTTTATGCAGTGATTTAAGGAGAACACCATGGAAGAAAAATTCATTGCCGTCTGGGCGGCGAACCGGGAAAAGGCGGAAAGCCTCGGCGTTCGAATGCGCCCCATCCCCGCCGGGGAAGCCATGAAAACGGCGCACCGCGCCTTGTCCGGTAGCCGTCTCAGCGACGGATTCAACGCCCTTCGGGAAAAGCACCGTCTTGACCTGTCGCTGGAAGCTCTGGCCGTGGACAAGCGTTTCACAACACTGTTCAGCGACGAGGAAGCCAACGAAGCCCTGACCCGTCTTCTGGAAGCGGGCTACTACGGCGGATAACGACAAAAAAGAGGAAGCGTATAGCTGGGTGGTCGTAAAACAATGAATCCTCCGTATGGTTTAGATCATACGGAGGATTGTTTATGTCTAATCTTCAAACTTGCTGACGGCAAGTCCGCAGGGGATAGCCGCTTTAGCGGCGCAAAAAAGGGGGGCAGCCACCTTGACTGAACGAAGTGACACAACATTCGGGGTCAAGCAGTTTTCGCCTGCTGACGGAGAATGAAGCTCCGCAGGACGCACACTACTCTCAATAGGAGAGTATAGAAGTGCGCCCTTTCGTTCCTAAAGGGATTTTCCGTTTGCTTCTCTCCTCGACAAACTGGAATTTATCTGCAGTCATAAACCATATTTACTTCATGGCAGTCAACCTCATCAACAATATCTGTTTCTACAAATCCGATTTTTTCATAGATGTGCTTTGCGTGTTCGTTGCCGTAAATATAGGTCGTTGTCATCTCCAACATATTATAGGTATCTTTCATAAAACGAATAAACGCTCTTAGAGCAGCCGTCCCATAATTCTGATTTTGATATTTACGGTCTATCGCATAATTCCAAAGAAAATAGGAGCCTTCGTCAAACTTCCGCACCATCACAAAACCAATCAGTAAATCTTGTAAATAAATATCATATGCCAGCACATTTTCTTTTAAGCATGCTGACGCTATGTTTTCTTTAGATGATAATTGCTTTTCCTGCTCAGGCAGAACGGTTACTTTCATAGATTTCGAGGGCTTAAATAGCACTACTATCACCTCCGCAGATTCAAATTTGTCTAGTACTTTTTTAATAAATTATACCAGAAAATTATGAAGAAATCTACCGTTAGGATAAGCCTGCCCGAACATTTTTGTCCGGGCGGTTTCGGTATCAATCATAAATCAGCTCAAATTTCACTATAACTCCTGTCTGTGCCTTGCAAGCGTTTATCTGCCGCACCCATTCCATTTGGTTTTCGGCTTTCAGCTTTTCGGTCACGCCGTTTCGCTTCGCCAGCGACTGCACGATCGGCTTCATGCGGTTTCCCGCTTTGACAATTTCGGCGCAATACTGTCTTACGCACACTCGCCAATTTGCTTCCTCTTTTTGCTGTCTAATTCGTAAAACCTTACTTTTCCAATGCCATAACCTTATCGATCCGGCGCTGATGGCGCTCTTCCCCGGAGAATTCCGTGCCGAGCCAGACGTCCACGATCTCCAGCGCCAGATTTTCGCCCACAACTCCCGCACCCAGCGCCATCATATTGGTGTCGTTGTGCAGGCGGGTCATTTTTGCCGACCATGGGTCGGACAGCAGGGCGCAGCGGATGCCGTCGATCTTATTGGCGGTGATGGACACGCCGATGCCGGTGGTACACAGCACAATGCCCCGCTGGCATTCCCCGCTGGCAACCGCCCGGGCGGCCGCAGCGGCAAAGTCGGGGTAATCGCAGCTTTCCGTGGAATAGGTGCCGAAGTCCCTGACCTCATGCCCCTGCTTTTCCAGATGCTCGATGACTTTATTTTTCAGCGCAAACGCGCCGTGGTCACAGCCAATGGCAATTCTCATACTACGATCTCCTTTGTATTACAGTAGTTAAATCACATACCCGCCGCTGACGCCCAGCACCTGTCCGGTGACAAATTCCGCGTCTGCCAGATACGCGATGGCTTTTGCTACATCCATGGGCATACCGTTGCGCCCCAAGGGCGTTTCCTCCGCCATTCCCGCGAGGATATCCGGGGCGACGTTCGCGCACATGTCCGTCAGAATGACTCCCGGCGCCACGCAGTTGACCCGGATGCCGCTGGGGCCAAGCTCTTTGGCAAGCGCTTTGGTCAAAGCAATTACCGCCCCCTTCGTGGCGGAATACGCCGCCTCGCAGGATGCGCCAACCTGCCCCCACATACTGGCCACTGTCACGATGCTGCCACGATGGGTCTTGAGGAAAGACGGCATGGCGGCGCTGACGCAGTGGTAAATCCCTCCCACGTTAACGGCGAACAGCCGGTTCCATTCATCCTCCGCCATCTGGGACAGAAGTCCAAAGTACATCGTCCCGGCGTTGCAGACAAGAATGTCCACGTCCCCGATTTGAGAAAACGCCCGGTTCACGGCTTCCCCGTCCGCCACGTCGCAGCAGACGGCCGTGGCTCCGGTTTTCTCCGCCACGGCTTTCGCGGCGGCGTGGTTTTTTTCGTATAAAAACGTCACCCGGTCGCCCCGGGCGGCGAACAGCTCGACCGTAGCCGCGCCGATCCCCCGGGAGCCGCCGGTGATCACAACATTCCCCATAGGATTTCCCGCCTTCCGCAGTCTCAAAAAAACAGGCTGCCGGGGCAGCCTTACCATATCTAGGGTCTATCTGAAATCCGGAAATATGACCAACAGCGAGGGATTTTTCGCCTGATGAAGCCATTTTTCCGCAGGAATACTTTGTGTATTGCAAGGAAAAATGGCGTACAGCAGACGGAAAAGACCCGCTGTTTGGGCATGTTGACGGTTTTCAGATAGACCCTAAAAAGCCTCGCAGAGAAAAGCCGCCTGCAGGCGGCAAGCCCCTTGCCCCCAAAGGCCACAGCCTTCGGGGACAAGATATCCTGATTTATCGTCTTCTGCTCTTGGTGCGGTGATCCGCACGCATGGAGGAGAGCTTGTTGTCGGACTCGGACATGAACGCCTTCAGCTTTTCCTCAAACAGCTGGTCAGCAGTCTTGGGGGCGGCGGGCTGCATGGGGGCGCGCTGGGGGCGGTTCTGCGCCGGGGCGGAATTTTCCCGCCGGTAGCCGCCGTCCTGACGGGGCGCGCCGCGGTAGTTCCCGTTCCGATTTCCGCCGTTCTCACGCTGGGGCTTGGGTTCCAGACGCTTGATGGACAGGTTGACCTTGCCGTTTTCCAGACCAATGACCATGACCTTCACGTCCTGGCCCTCGGTCAGGTGCTGCCGGATATCGCTGACGTAGGCATTGGCGACCTCGGAAATATGTACCATGCCTGTCTTTCCCTCCGGCAGGGAGATGAATGCACCGAAATTGGTGATAGACTTGACTTTACCCTCTAAAATGGCTCCAACGGTTAACTCCATAGTATGCTGTGATTCCTCCATCTATTTTCAGTTAATGATGCACAAGGTTAAGACTGCGGCTGTAGATCCAGAATAAGGGTATTGGGGTCAGCCAGCCCCAGCTCGCTTCTCGCGATATCCTCTACGCTCTTCACCGAGCCCAGCTCGCCAATTTTTTCCTCCAGCTCGCTGTTCTGATGTTCCAGAGCGGCGGCCTCGTCCCGCAGCTCTCCGGTCCGCGCCTGAATGCCGGTGTGTACCCACCTCAGAGCTGCCAGCGCCGCCATAGAGAATACGATAAGCACTGCCACGATGATCTTCAGTGCCAGCGAGCCTGACCGGAAAATCACTTTCCCCCTGCGTTTCTGTTCCAATGGGTTCACCTCTTCGTTTTCGCCGTTTTTCCCGACGATGATTCCACTTTATTGTAACCCATTTTTTCGCAGATGCAAATAAAATTTTTGCAAATTCGGAAAATTTTTTTGCGGGCAGCAACGCAAAGCCCAGGATTGCCCTGACGAATTTCCAGAATCCGGAAAAAATGGGTGCGATCAGGCTGCCGAACGCCAGATCCCAGACGATCCCCCCCGCCAGTAGCCCGACGGAATACCCCAGCCGCAGGTCGCCCCTGCACACACGAAAGCTCATAATCAGCCAGACCCAGACGCAGCCCGTCAGAAACAGCGCGTCCGCGGCAAGAGTATTCCGTGGACGCAGGGGACGTAAGAATTCGTAATACACCCCCAGCGCTGCCCCCAGCAGGCAGCAGCACACGAATCGGTGTGCTGCCAGCGCGGGGGCGGTCATCCGAACAGACGGCGCTTCCAGCCGGCTGCCTGCCTCGGTTCCTCGTAGGCCAGCGCGGAAACACTGCCGTCCACCTCCACCTGCCCGCCCTCCAGTGACAGGGTTTTCAGCTGCAATTCCTTTCCTTGCACGATCAGCGTCCCCAGAGAGGTCTGCAGCACCACCGTCGTATCGTCAAAGCTGACCACCTCTGTCACCCCGGTCATGGTCAGCTGCCGCCGCTCATTCAGACAGAGCTTGTGGGGCATATGCTCATCCGCCATAGCCATCCCTCCTTGCCTTGCCATACGCTATGCCTTAGGCGGCGGGAATATGCCGCATTTTTTATTTTGCTATGCTTTTGCACAGCAAAAAGCAGCCAGAACGTTTTCTGCGTTCTGGCTGATATCATCGCTAGTTCTCCATCTGCTTTCCCAAAAAACCGGCAGCGGTCTTGACCAGCCCCTGATCCGCTTCCTGCAGGGGACTGTCGTTTTCCCCCAGAAGCAGCAGCACGCAGCCCATAAGGTCGCCCTGAGACAAAATCGGCGCGGCGGCGCCAAGGTGGTATTTCTCCTCCCCGTCGGCCGCCAGAATGGGGGCGTCCCCGTTTTTGTAGAGGTAATTTTTCCGCTGTTCCATGAGCTTTTCCAATTCCGGCGAATTGGGTTTGTCCATCAGCTCCCGCTTGGGGATACCGTAAAGGGCGATAATGCTGTCCCGGTCGGTCACCGCGGCGATATGCCCGGTAGCGGACCCGATGGACTCACACATCTGGGCAGCGAACTCCTGCAAGTCGCCCATAGGGGAATACTTACGGAAGATCACGCCCCCGTCCTTCTCCGTATAAATCTCCAACGGGTCGCCCTCGCGGATACGGAGGGTTCTTCTGATCTCCTTCGGAATGACGATCCTGCCCAGATCGTCCACCCGTCGCACAATGCCTGTTGCTTTCATATATATTCTCTCCTCTTGGTCTTACAAATTACGCAGTTAGTATCTGTAAATCAAGGGGATTTATACGATAAAAATCCATACTCTTATGACCTACATCCGTTTAGCAAAGGATAAAATGCAGGTGATGTGCAGTGGCATCACTGGGTACACAAGACCCCAAAATGATTATTCAATCATCCAGTCAATATACATCTGCAGAAATATTCACTTTTCCTGCTCCAAAAAAACAGGTTGAAACCATCCTGTAATTACATTATAATGTTAGTACATAATATTACGAAGGAGCGGGGCGGATATGGAAAATCTTACACAAGGCAATACATTTAAAATCTTTTTCATGTTCGGGATACCGCTGGTTTTTTCCGGCTTATTGTCACAGTCTTATAATATTATTGATACAATGATCGCCGGGAAATGTATTGGCGAGGACGGTCTGGCCGCTGTTGGCGGAACAGCAGGCCTGATTCAGCTCACCTCGTCCTTTATGTGGGGCTATAGTTCCGGATTCTGCGTCTACGTTGCCCAAATGTTTGGGGATAAAAATTATTACGGAATCAAAAAATGCGTGATCTACAATCTTCTAGCGCTTCTTGCTGTCTGCATTTTGATTGGGGGCGGAATGCTTCTGTTCCGCAGACCGCTATTTGAATTTTTAAATGTGGACGTTCGGCTTTATCGGGATACTTCCCTCTATTTTTCAATTTATATTTCCGGACTGTACTTTATCATCCTAAACGACTGTTTTATAAAAATATTTAATGCAATTGGGGACAGCAAAATGTCCTTCTTAATGAGCTGTTTGGCCGCTGTTCTGAATATTGGCGGAAATATATTGTCGGTAGCGGTACTGAAAATGGGCGTGCTAGGTCTTGTGCTTGCTTCCGTTATTTCTGCCTCCGTGGTGGATCTATGCTATTATCTGCGACTTCTGCAGATTTTTCGTCAAATGGATGTATTACACCTGCGTGTTGGGTATGATCCCGCTGTGCTGCATAAATCCGTCAGTTATGCTACGCCCACCTCATTGCAGCAGATCACGATGTATTTCTCAAGTGCGGCGGTATTTCCATATATCAATGCCATCGGCGCCTCCGCAACTGCCGCATACACAGTCGTAATAAAAATATTCGATATTAACGCCTGTATGTATCAGGGCGCTTCTATGACGGTGAGCAACTATACCGCCCAATGTGTCGGCGGGCACAAATACCACCAGCTTGGCAAAGGTCTGGCCGTAGGCGCAGTCCTGGCAGCCTTCTGTCTGATCCCCCTGCTGATCCTGTGCGCCCTGTTCCCCAGACAGATCAGCCTGTTCTTTTTCGATAAGGGCGTTAATGAAGACGCCTTGGGTTACGCAGTCTTGTTTATGCGGTACTATCTCCCGTTTCTGGTGTTTAACATGATTAACAATTTGCTCCACGCGTTTTACCGGGGTGTCCGGGCAACAAGGTTACTGATTCTGGTAACATTCATAGGCGCGGCTTCCCGTATTCTGGGAACCTTGCTTTTGGCACCCGCAGGCGGAATGCAGGGCATATACGGTGCATGGGTCATCTCTTGGGTCGCAGAAGCTGCCATTACATTGATCCTGTATTTTATCGGTAAATGGAAGCCAAAAGAATTACTCAATCAACAAACGGCTGCACACTGAATCACAGGCGTTCAATGGCAGGTTCCCATAGGTATCAAAAAACACAACCACCGGCGTAGCCGGTGGTTGTCATTTAGGGGTATAACCCCTTATTCCTCGCGTAACGCGTCAACGCGTAAGTACGATGTCACTCGCGTATGGTTTCGCTCCACAGACTATTTCCGATAATTTCACATTGCATACCACTATAGATTTTGTTTGCTTTTTTGTTGTACTGTCTGCTATAATCTACACTGTCATTTATTCCCATGATAAAGAATCGCTGTTATGTACCATTGAGTTGTTGGCGGACCGCTCAGTTATCGTAGCAGGGTATTCTTGTTCATCGCCATAGGCTATTTTAAACCACTCGTATAACGAGTGGTTTTCTTTATACAAAAATCCGTGCTGTTTACACAGCACGGATTCAATATTATCCTTCCTGAACGGTAAACTTACCATTGGTCAGCGAGACAAAGTATTCCATCGGATTGTTTTGTGCATCATACACGCGGCTGGTGCAGCGCAGAAGCGGCGTATTCTTACGAATATTCAGTTCCTTGATCTGCTCTTCACTGTCTGCATAGCAGCTGTCAAATTCACGGGTAGCGTGGTTGGGGAGAACACCGTAATGCTTCTCAAGGGTGTCATACAGGGAAAGATTGGTGAAATCAATCTTTTCGATATCCATGCAGAGCCGGTAAGGGATCCAATCCTCGACATAGGTATTGGGAATGCCCAGAATACTGCGGAGTCGCTTCAGGTAAAAGACCTTTTCCCCGTCAGCAAGTTTCAGCACGCCCTGCACTACCTTCGGAGGGTCAATAACGGAACATTCAATGACTTTGGTGGTCAGTTCAATGATGCCCTGTTCCCGGGAGATTGCGGAGAAACCTTTTAACCGTCCGCTATACTGCACATTGTGCGTATGATCTTGGACAAATGTACCCTTAGACTTTTCCCGAACCACATATCCGTTCCGAACCAGATCCATAATCGCCTGACGGGCAGTGGAGCGACTGATATTATACTGTTCAACCAGCGCCAGCTCTGTCGGCAGCATATCTCCCGGTTTCAGCTCATGCGCCTGGATTTGATTCAGGAGAATGGTATAAAGTTGATAATAGAGAGGCACAGGGGAATTTTTGTCTAATGATTTCATAAAAACACTCCAAATCGAATTCCAAGCCTTATACTGAACTTCAATTAAAATCTTTAAAAAAGATTTTAATTGCCCGAAGGGCGTGAAGTTCATATGAGACTTGTTTTGTGATTTCTTTCCTTATAAATCACAAAACCGGCAGCGCCATTAGGCGATGCCTTCCTGATTAAAATCAAAGATTTTAATCAGGAAATAGTATTAATAAACAGTACATCTCTGTCTAGATTATAATTTATGAAAAGTAAAATTTCAAGTGCCTTATGTCCTAAAATATGAACAATATGCATTTTCTTGACAGTGGTTTTTCCTTCGCAAAATCCACAAGAGTAGGGGCGACCCCCATGTGTTAGCACATGGGGGTCAGATATTCATTCAAAGGACTTCAATAACGGATTTACGGATTATTCACCGTACAGAGCATTCCATGCTTCCTCGGGAGTCATGATCTCGGGGCTGGAGAACCATGCCCAAGGATCGTTCTTCTCGATCAGGATGATGGGGATGTAGATCTCGCCGGGGATCTCCTGGCCCTGAACTGCCTTAATAGCATTCTCAACAGCACCGGAGCCCATCTTGGCGGGATACTGACCGATGACTGCGGACAGGGGGGAGTCTTCCTTCATCATTTCGTCCATAACAACCTGGTCGGCGTCGATGGTGACAACGAAGATCTCGTCGGTCAGGCCCATCTCACGCAGTGCCTGAGAAGCGCCGACAGCTGCCAGACCCCAGTCAGCGAAGATGCACTGAACGTCGGGGTTGCCCTGCAGATAAGCCTTAACTTCCTTAGCATAGTTGTTAACAGCGTCCTGAGTTCCGATGGAGATGGTCTGAACGATGTTCAAGTCGGGATAGTCGGAGGTGACTTCTTCCAGCATACGAACGCGGATTTCGATGGAGTGCCAGCCCGGGGTATCCAGCAGCAGGATATTGCCCTTGCCGCCCAGCTTGTTGGCAACGTACAGAGTCAGCTGCTCACCGGCATTGAAGTTATCAGAGGTCAGATTGCACTCGGTGGTTTCGCTTCTGGTCATGTCGATGGTGATGATGGGAATGTTAGCCTCATTCATCTTCTTGATGACTTCGGCAAATGCAGGAGCTTCGCCGCCGCCAATGATAACAGCATCAACACCCATGGTTAGGAAGTTTTCCATGTCGGAAACCTGCTTGTTGGAGTCGCCCTGTGCATTTGCGGTAATAAGTTCAGCACCCAGTTCTTCGGCCATTGCGGTTGCACCAGCCAGAAGACCACGGTTGAAGTCATTGGTCAGGTGCTGCTGGGACAGACCAATCTTCAAACCAGTGCCATCCAGCTTGCCGACTGCTTCTTCCACTGCATCTGCACCGCTCTGCGCAGCAGACTGCTCAGCAGGAGATTCCGTCTTGGGGGCTTTTTCTGCGCTGCCACAGGCAACAAAGAAGCTGCAGATCATTGCGAGGCAAAGGAACAATGCTACGAGTTTTCTGATTTTCATAATGGTTCTCCTCTCAGTTTTTTTATAAAATTATCGCGGTTTAGACGATAATCATATTACAGGTTTACAAGATCATCCAGAGTCAGGTGGACACCATCAACGATGTCCCACTTACGGATATTCTTCTCGGGTCCCATAGGGGAGTAGACAAACAGGAACACGAACTCACCGTCACCGGTGTTGAACAGTCTGTGTGCCTCACCGGCGGGAACGAAAGTGATGTCGCCACGCTTCAGGGTGACTTCGGTACCATCTTCCATGCGCATGATACCTTCGCCGCGCAGGTAGACCATGATCTCCTCTTCGTTATAATGAGTGTGGAATTCAGATGCCTGGCCTTTATTGTAAACACCAACACCCATGGCAATGTTCTTTGCACCATCCTGGGCATCAACCAGAATCAGGTTGTCGCGAACATTGGGTGCTGATGCACGATACAGGGGCAGTTCACCGATGGATAATTTCTTCATATTAGTTCCTCCGTTCATTATTATATAATTATATTCTTATGTTCGTACAAAGCAGATTATAAATTATTAAGAAGCTTGTGTGCGTTGCTGACGCCCAAGCGCTGTACACCCATATCCAGCAGATGCTCTGCAAATTCACGGCTACGGATACCGCCGGAGCCCTTGACCAGCAGAGAGTCACCAGCCTCTTCCAGCATGACCTTGACATCCTCGACAGTAGCACCCTTAGGGGTAAAGCCAGTGGCAGTCTTAACATAGGTAGCACCAGCACGCTTAACGATACGGGTAGCTTCCCGAATCTCCGCTTCGTTAAGGAAGTAGGTTTCGATAATGACCTTGCTGACATGGTCACCGCAAGCACACACAAAGCGCTTCAGTTCTTCCTCAACATCTGCGTAACGGCCGCTCTTGAACCAGCTGACATTCATCAGAATATCTGCTTCCGTAGCACCCTTTGCAAAAGCGTCGATGGTTTCAAAAATCTTTGCCTCCGTAGTGTTATAGCCATTTGGATAGCCGATTGGAGCATCAATGCCTACATCAGATCCTGCCAAATTTTCCTTTGCAAAGGGAATCCATGCGCATCCGATAGCAACAGTCTTGAAATGGTATTTCTTTGCCAGCTCCAGATGTGCACGCATCTGTTCCTCTGTTGCATCCTGCTTCAGCAGGGTCGAGTCCAAATACCGTGCGAATTCAAAATCAGTTCTCATTGGTTATTTCCTCCCTTAAATGATTGTAGTAATTATTTTCAGTGTTATACAACGTGTAAGACCATAAGCTTTGGGAAACTTATTTTTTGCCTTTCTTTTTGCCAACAAACCAGGTTAGGAGCAGAACTACAACCAGCAGGATGCCCTTGCAGACGCTCAGCAGTGTGACCGGCAGACCGATCATAGACAGGCCGTTTTCGAAAGAGCGAAGGAACAGTGCTCCGAACGCCGTTGCGTAGATGGAAACCTTGTTGTTCATCAGAGTTTTACCCAGAAGAACAGCCAGCAAAGAGTCCATCATAAAGGAGTTGCCGTGATCCGGAGAAGCATAAGACTGGGATGCACACAGTACCAGGCCCAGAATTGCAGCCGTCAGACTGCAGATCACATAGGAAAGAAGGGTATACATTCGAATCCGGATACCGGACAGCTCAGATGTAAACTGATTCAAACCTGTGCCCCGGAAATAGCGGCCTGCAGGGGTCAATTCAGTAACAACAAAGAGAATGATAAAGACAACGAGGTAGATGATGATGGGCATGGGGATGGGGCCCAAGCTGCCTGCACCCAGGAAGGTGAATCCCTTGGGAATACCATAGGAAACCGCCTGACCGCCATCGGAGAACATGTACTGCATACCCTGAGCCAGGAACATGGTGCCCAGTGTAGCTACAAAGGGCGCAACGCCCAATTGAGAAACGCAGAAGCCGTTGATCAGACCGATGGCTGCAGCAAGACCGATACCAATCAGCAAGCCAACTGCAAGAGGCATATCCCCGTAGGCCACTTCATAAAGAGCAGCCAGGGTAGAAACGCCAGCAACGGCGCCAACGGACATATCCACACCACCGGTGAACATTGCCAGAGTCATACCGCTGCCGATAATTCCCAGAAGCGCAGTCTGAATCAGGATGGTTCGGATATTGGAAGCCCCCAGATAACCGGGTTTCAGCAAAAAGAAGAACAGCACCATAACGAAGTAAGCAATCACGGTTTTGAGGCTTCCGCTCCAGGAGAGTTTTGAGCGTTCCAGCTTTATTTCAGTTTTCATCGTATAACCCTCCTTATCTCAATTCTTCCTGCAGAATGATTCTTCTGTTGCTGACGGACAGGACAGCTGCGGCAATCAGAACAATACCCTGTGCAATAAAGGTGTAGTAGAAGTCCAGCGCCATCAGAGTAAAGGCCGTGGAGATGCAGGTCATAACCACAGCGCCAATTAAGATTCCGGGAACATTGGGTCTCTTGGTACCCAGAATAGTCTTGGCGATATAGGTAACTGCCAGCACCGGCAGCAACAGACGCTGACCGGAGTAAATGATAGCGCCGTTGGAACGAAGTGCATTAATAACACCGCCCAGCGCGTAAAACACACCAGCCAGAACAAACATCAGAAGTTTAATGCCCTTAACATTAATACCCGCAAACTTTGCAGCGTCCTGAGAACGGCCCACCGCCTGAATATGAAGGCCAGTACGGGTTCTGTGCAGCCCCAGGTACACCAGCAGGAACACGATCAACGTAGCGATGACCATAATGGGAATGGGGCCGATGGAAGCTGTTACGATCTTGGTGACGGGGTTATCCCGAACCCACAGGGAGGTGCCGCCAGAATAGGCGTATTCCAGACCCTGCGTCAGGAACATAACAGAAATGGTAGTAATGAAAGAGGACAGGCCCACATAAGAGACCAGAATGCCGTTCAGCGCACCGAACAGAGCACCGGCTCCGATACTGACTGCAGAAGCCATCAGGACACTATGACCATCCGCAATGAATCCACAAAACAGGGATGCGGACAATCCCACGATACCGCCCAGAGACAGATCACTTTCGCCAGCCATGTTGACAAAGGTACAGCCCAGGGCCATGATCAGAGTGGGTGCCGTCTGAACCAGAATGTTGATGCCGTTCATCGGGGTCAGGAAATTATCTGCCATCACACAGAACGCCAGAATCATTACGGAGAAAATGACGATAGAACCCCATTTGTCCAGAAACTTTCCAAGCTTTTTCTGATTAATCATGAATGCTACCTCCCATCGTCAGGCGAACAACGTCCTCGCGATCTGCTTCGCAGGAAACGATGTTAGCCACGACACGACCATTGTAAAGGATGACCATGTTATCACTGATGTCAATTGCCTCGTCAATTTCCGAAGATGCCACTACAATAGCCTTGCCCTGAGAAGCCAGTTCCCGAATCAAATCATAAATCTCGCTCTTGCCGCGCACATCAATACCAACGGTGGGTTCGTCGAAGAAGTAAACAACGGAGTCACCCACGACCCACTTGCCCACGACCACCTTCTGGATATTACCGCCGGAGAGGGTCTTCACGGCGACTTCGGTGCTGGGAGTCTTGACCTGAAGGCGCTGGCACAGCTCCTGAACAGTGGTGCGCTCCTCGGCCTGTTTGATCAGACCAAGCTTATTCACATAGTTCTTCATGAACGCGAAGGTCATGTTTTCGCGGACAGAGAAGTCCTGAATGATGCCATTTTTTCTGCGGTCTTCTGGAATCAGGCAGATACCGTGATTCTTGGCAGACCGGGGACCGCTGATCTTGGCTTCCTGACCATTGATCCGGACAGTGCCGGTTCCGCCGGGGCGGATGCCCATGATCGTTTCAAAAATCTCTGTCTTCTTAGCACCTACCGCACCGGTCAAGGCCAGAATCTCACCGGGTCGGACGTGGAAAGACACATCTTCAATGACGCCGGGCAGATTAAGATGTTCCACATCAAAGATACTTTTTTTAGCCAGCATCTCTGGATTGGGGGGCAGATGCTCACCGCTCTTCTTCACCTGACCGACCATGCGGTAAACGATATCCTCCTGAGTCATCTCACTCAGAGGCCAGGTACCGGTGTAAACACCGTCCCGAAGAATGGTAACACAGTCGCAAATCTTGAAAAGTTCTTCCAGCCGGTGTGAAATATAGATGATGGTGATCTCCTGACGAGTACGAACCCGGCGGATAGCCTCAAACAGAGCTTCCGTTTCCGTGGCACTCAGTCGGCTGGTGGGTTCGTCCAGAACCAGGATCTTGGGATTACGGGACAACGCACGGACAATGCAGACCAGCTGCTGCTTGGCAACGGACAGATTGTCAATGGATTCGGTAGCATCCACAACACCGGGCATAAAATCATCCAGTGCCTTCTGGGCAAACTCATTCATCTTCTTCCAATCCACCATGCCGCCCTTACGGGGCTCGATGCCGATCATGATATTCTGTGCTACGGTAAATCCGGGAACCAATTCCAACTCCTGGAAGATAAATTCGATACCATGGTCACGAATATTACCGGGGGTAACCTTGTTCAGATTCTCGCCGTTCAGAATCACGTCACCAGAGGTCTGCTGATAAACGCGGGCAAGGATTTTGATCAGGGTGGATTTGCCGGCGCCGTTGGCACCCATCAGTGCATGCGTCTCACCGGTATTGATCGCAAAGGAAACATCACTTAACGCTTTAACGCCAGGAAATTCCATGCAGATATTCTTGAATTCAAGGCAAGTATTCGCCATCTTTTGTTTCCTCTCTTTCTTATTTGATCCAGTCGAAGGAACGCTTCACAGCCTCCTGCCAGCCATCAATCAGCGCCTGACGCTTAGCGGGATCCATGTCAGGCTCAAATGCCCGGTCCAGAACCCACAGCTTCTTCAGTTCGTCCCGATCCTTCCACAACTTGGAGGACAGACCAGCCAGATATACAGCGCCCATGGGGGTACGGTCTGTATTCTTGGGACGCTCAATACGGCAATTGAGGATATTGGCCATCAGCTGCATGATAAAGTCGCTCTTTGCAACGCCGCCATCCACACGCAGAACCTTGATGTCCACGCCAAAGGATTCCCGGAGCAGCTCGATGATGTCGTTTGTCTGCAGGGCGATGGATTCCACCGCAGCCCGGCAAATGTGCCGCTTATCATGGAAGCGGGACAGGCCAATGATCAGGCCGCGGGCGCCGTTATTCCAGTGCGGTGCGAACAGTCCGCCGAAAGCGGGAACAAAGTAAGCACCGTCCGTACTTTCTACCTGAGATGCCAGTTTGCTGACTTCCTTGGGGCTGTCTGCAACGCCTAGCTGATGAACCAGCCACTCGTTGATGGAGCCGGCCACATTAACACCGCCCTCAATTTCAAAGGTCAGGTTGCCGCTGTCATTGCTTGCCACAGCGGGATAAATACCGCACTGAGGTGCTGCATACTCGCCGGTATAGGTGACTAGATTCAGGCAGGTGCCAATGGAGCACTTTGCTTCACCGCGCTCAAAGCACGCCTGGCCAAACAGGGCGCTCATCTGGTCACCGATGGATGCCATGATAGGAATTGGCTCTTGGAAAGCATCTGCAGGTTCCACAGCCATGCCAAAGTTTCCGTCACAAGGCAGAACGCCAGGGAGAATTGCCTTGGGGATATTGAATTTCTCGATCAGACTTTCGCTCCACTGATCCTTCCGGACATCGAAGAACATGGTGCGTCCGGCATTGGAGGAGTCGGTCAGATGGGACTTGCCTCCAGTCAGGTTCCAGAGAACCCATGTATTAATTGTGCCGAAGCAAATCTCGCCCTTCTCACAGCGCTCCCGCAGACCGGGGTTCTGCTCCAGCAACCATGCGATCTTACTTGCGGAATAATATGTATGATTGGGAAGACCGGTGGTCTCAGTGATCTCGTCGCTCCACTGGGCCCAGCTGTCCACGATTGCCTGGCTACGAACACACTGCCAGCTGACGGCAGGTGTCAGCGCCTTGCCGGTGGCGCGCTCCCATAGAATGGTCGTTTCACGCTGGTTGGTAATACCGATGGCGCGGATTTGGCACATGTCAAACTGCTCAGCAACTTCCAGAATTGCTTCCCGGACAGACTGCCAAACTGCATCGGGGTCATGTTCTACCCAACCCTCATGGGGGCAAAAACTGTCGATACCGCGGTATGCGCTGCATACCACTTCGCCCTTTACGTCAACTACCAGAACCTTTGATCCGGTAGATCCCTGATCAATACCAAGAATGTAGTTTTTCATTTTCCTGGCCTCCTTTGCCCTGACGGCTTATAAACCGGTTACACGTCGCTACAGTCGCTTTGTACGTACATTCAATCAATGCTTCTACAGTATAGCATGCCTCTCGGTAAATTGCAAGTCTTTTGTTTTAAATTTACAAAAATTTTTCTTAATAAGTTATAATTAGGCTCTTTTTCACAAAAACATTCTCCGAAAACTATTTATTGTAACGAATGATCGTTTGTACGAACATTTATCTTGACTTTGGCTTTCTGCATTGCTATAATCGCATTATAGATATCTGCCAGAATCGAATCATGGATATCGAAAAACCTATCCATTCCCGCACCATATCTGCATAGTTTCAACATTTTCAACGAAAGGGAGGATTGATTATGAAAAGTTATGTCGTGTACAAGGACCACACCTGCGGTTTTGAAGAGATGCCCATGCCTAAGTACGGGGAGTACGACGCACTGGTAAAGTTGGAAAGTTGCGGTGTCTGTACCGGTACCGATACCAAAATCATCCATGGCAAATTCAAGAGCATTGATACCTATCCTGTGGTTCTGGGTCACGAGGGTGTCGGCCGTGTTATTGCCATTGGCAGCAAGGTCCGTACATTCAAGGAGGGCGATCTGGTTCTGATGCCCTACTGGAGCGACGTTCCCGAGGGCTACACCTCCGGCTGGGGTACTTACTCCGAATATAATATTGTAACCGACGCCATGGCTCAGGAAGCAGATGGCATCATCCCTCAGCCTTTCTCCTACGGTCAACGCAAACTCCCCAGTGACTTTGATCCGGTAGACAGCTCCATGATCATCACCTTCCGCGAGGTCTTGAGCACATTAAAGCAGTTCGGCCTAGAACCCAACAAGAGTCTTCTGGTCTTTGGTATGGGGCCTGTGGGTCTGAGCTTTGTCCAGTTCGCAAAGTTTTTGGGCATCGGTCCCGTTATCGCCATGGATCGGCATGACAACAAGCTGGAGCTGGCCAAGAAAGTTGGCGCCGACTACGTGTTTGACACCAATAAGTGCGATATTAAGGAAGCGATCCAGTCTGTATGTCCCAACGGTATCGACTACGTTTTGGATGCCGTCGGTTACAACGACCTGATGAACATCGCACTGGACTGTCTGGTCGATGAAGGCAAAATCTGCGTTTACGGCATTTCTTCTGTGACCAATTACCAGCTGGACTGGAGCCGTTGCGCCCACAACTGGACCATTCAGTTCCATCAGTTCCCCTCTAAGAAAGCAGAGTCCGATGCCCACGATCAGATCGTCCATTGGATCCGCTGCGGCATCCTGGATCCCAAGATGTACATCTCTCACGTTTTCCCGTTCGGAGAAACAGACAAGGCTTTCCAAGTCATCGCCAACCGCGAGCCGGCGCTGAAAATGGTCATCAAATTTTGATCATTCGATTCTAAATTACTGAATAAAGGGAGGATTATACTATGCCCACTTATTTGCTGGCACATGATCTGGGTACTTCCGGCAACAAGGCCACGCTCTTCACCAGCGAGGGAAAATTGGTAAAGAGTACAGTCTATTCTTACGATCTTCACGTTCATTACGGTACATGGATCGACCAGAACGCCGACGACTGGTGGAAAGCCGTCTGCGAGACCACGAAGGCCCTTCTTGCCGACATCAACCCCGCCGATGTGGCTGCCGTTTCTTTCAGTGGCACCATGATGGCCTGTCTGTGTGTGGACAAAGAGGGCAACGCCCTCTATCCCGGCCTGATCTGGGCCGATATGCGCTCCACAAAAGAAGCTGACGAACTGGCGCAGCGGATTTCCCCCATAGATTTTTATCATATCACCGGACATCGTCTCAGCTCCTCCTATACCGGCACCAAATTCATGTGGATCAAGAAGAACGAGCCAGAAATCTACAAAAAGACCTACAAAACATTGAACGTAAAGGATTATATCCTCCTGAAGCTCACCGGCAATTTCGTCACCGATTATTCCGACGCCTCTTCCACCTGTCTGATGGATATCACCAAGCGGGAGTGGTCTGAGGAGCTGGTTGACCTCTGCGGCTTGGATATGGAGAAGATGCCCACCATGCTCTCCTCCGTGGAGATGGCAGGTAAGGTTACCAGAGAAGCAGCCGCGCTGACCGGTCTACTGGAAGGCACTCCCATCATTTGCGGCGGTGGTGACGGCGCCTGCGCCGCAGTTGGTACTGGCGCTGTAAGACCCGGTGTGGCTAACTGCTGTATGGGTACCTCCTCCTGGATCTCTTTCGCCTCCGAAACGCCTCTGTTTGACAACGAGACCATGGCCACCTTCAACTTTGCCCACATCGTACCCGGTTATACGCTCCCGTGCGGGACCATGCAGTGCGGCAGCGGCAGCATGAGCTGGGCGGTTCGGGAACTTTTCAAGGATTCTCCCATGAGCAAAAATGACATTTACCGCACGGTGAACCAGGAAGTGGAGACCATCCCCGCCGGTTCCGAAGGTCTGCTGTATCTGCCCTACCTGATGGGCGAGCGCAGCCCCCGGTGGAACGACAAAGCTAGAGGCACTTTTATCGGCCTGACCATGAACCACAGCAGAGCACACATCCTTCGCTCCGTCATGGAAGGCGTGGCTCTGAATCTGAACGTCATTCTGGAAACCTACCGCAAGAACGGCGCTACCATCAACAGCCTGATCACGGTAGGCGGCGGCGCCCGGAACAAGGCATGGCTGAAGATCCTGTCTGAAGTGATGAATATCGATATCCGGCTGCCCGACATTCTGGAAGAAGCTACTTCTATGGGCGCCGCCATTACTGCCGGTGTCGGTGTCGGCCTGTACGACGACTTCAATGTGATCGACCGTTTTCTGAGCATCACGGACGAAATTAAGCCTTCCGGCGAAAATTACGAAGTTTACAGCAGAGCCAAGGAGCTCTTCGATGACGCATACTATACACTGGCTCCGTTCTTCGAAAAAATGTAAGGAGGATTTCCAATGAAAGAGTCCAAATTATTTGCTCTGCTGCCCGACTATGTCGCCACACCTGACAGCATGGCCATTGACAGTGAGGGTAATCTGATCCTCTCCTGTCCGAATTTCGCAAATCCCACACTTCACGGTTGCGTGTTGAAGATTGACAAGGATCGCAACATCACCAAGTGGTTCGATGTACCCGTCCGGGAGGACACCGGAATGGCTCGCCCCATGGGCATCGGCTTTGGTCCTGATGGAGATCTGTATCTAATTGACAACCAGCCCTGGCTGGAAAAGCCTGAGTTGATCCGCAAGGGACGTCTGCTACGGCTGCGCATCGAGGGCAATACTGTGGTCAAATGCACAGTAGTCGCCAATAATATGGAGCACCCCAATGGCCTGCGAATCCGCAATGGTTATGTTTACCTGACCCAGAGCAAAATGGAGCTGGTCGAGGATCCCTCCGGAAAGCTGGTCAGCTGTGTATACCGCTTCGGCTTGGATGAGGAAAACATCCAGATCACCAATACACTGGCTGATCCCCACATTCTGTGTACATATCTCACCCAGAACCCCAAGGATCAGTACGGTGTGGATGGCATCGAATTCGACAGAGAGGGCAACCTGCTCATCGGCAATTTTGGTGACGGCGCTGTCTACAAGGTCACCTTCAACGAGGACGGCTCTGTCAAATCCAACGAAGTCTGGGCGCAAGATTCTGAGGAGCTGGAAAGCACTGACGGTATGATTATGGATGAGGACGGCAACCTGTACATTGCCGACTTCTGTGCCAATGCTATTGTAAAAGTCTCACCCGATGGTAAAACCGTCCGCAGGCTTGCTCAGAGCCCCGATTGCACCGGTCTGGAAGGCGGTCTTGATCAACCTGGCGAGCCCATCATCTGGAACAATCGGATCATTGCCGCCTGCTTCGACACAGTGGTCAACGATATCGTGCGCAATACCGCCCACGAACTGCCCGCTACTCTGGCAGAAATCGAACTGGATTAATACTCATTTTTTCATCCTATATTTTTAGTAAAGCAG